>Ga0116152_10000272_pt1 | contig 41967 bp, 44 predicted proteins | sample AD_UKC119_MetaG_FD_89894 | JGI IMG/M metagenome (GOLD analysis project Ga0116152, IMG submission 89894) | Active sludge microbial communities of municipal wastewater-treating anaerobic digesters from Hong Kong - AD_UKC119_MetaG | ecosystem: Engineered > Bioreactor > Anaerobic > Digestate... | reverse complement strand
CGTATCGTTGATTGCCGTGCCGGGACTGCCCCGGCTGCACGTGGCGGAGGTGTCCGATGATTGAGGCGAAACTTGATGCCGATGTTGGGGTGTTGCACGTGAGGCCGGTGTCCGCGCTTGCACAGTCGGATTTCCGCGAGCTGGCGGCGCTGGCCGATCCGTTTATCGAGGAGCGCGGCTCGCTGCCGGGGCTGGTCCTGGAGATCGGACGTTTTCCCGGCTGGGAAGACATCGCGGCGTTTGTAGAGCATTTCCGCTTCGTCAGGGATCATCACAAGCACATTGCGCGTGTTGCCGTAGTCACTGACCAGGCGCTCGGCGAATTGGCCGAGAAGGTGGCCAGCCATTTCGTCGCCGCACAGGTGCGGCATTACGCTTCGGGACAACTCGCGCAAGCGTGTGCCTGGGCGGCCGGTGCGGACGACAGCACCGCGCAAGGATCGTAGCGTCCGCTGCCTGTGTCGTGTCACCGGCGTTCGGCTCCATGACGAACTGTTGTCGATTCCGGCTGTGACCGCATGCGTGCGCGGACGGCGGCATGGTTGTTTGAGGGACGATTGCGCAGGGGCATGGCATGTTGAAGCTGTTTCAGTCGATATTCGGTGCAGGTGAAACGCCGGGGCGCTACCCCGAATCCCTGATCGAGGCGGCAGTCGAGCGAGCGGTCGACGGTACCGACCCGCGCCTGCGCACCCTTCCGCGCTACCGCAGGCTGTTGCGCGAACCAGTGCTGCACGCCGCAGATCATGTGGTAGCGCTGGTCGACGCCTTATCGCCTGCGCAACCCGCGGGCCGTGCCAGCTATGGCGCCGACGTGCGCCTGAGCACACTGTTTGCGTCGGCCGACCGTATGCTGCAGGTGTTCGCCGGGGATCCTGCGTTGCACGACTACCTGGCCGGTCATGCTTCCGGGTCAGGAAACGCGGCTGCACTGTTGCTGGTCGAGCGCGTCGAGAAGAGCGTGATGGGGATGGAAATGGACGGCGAAGTGCTGCGCCGCGAGGTCGCCCAGGTCGCGGTCGATTTCAGGGCCCATCGCCTGGTCGACCCGACACGGGACGAGGACGAACTGCGCCGCCAGCTCAAGCGTCGCGCATTCGATCACCTGCTCAGTCTCGCCCTGCAGCGCATTGCGGAGGTGCGCGGCGAGCGCGCCGACCTGGCCCGTCAGCGGACCCTTCTGCGTCGCAAGCGCGATGCCCTGAACAAGGGACAGTGGGGCTTCGACGCAGACGTTGCGGAGAGCATGGATCCGCAGGCACTGCAGGCAGAACTTGACGAGACCGAGCGCCAACTCGCCGCGCTGGGCACCGATGACCGGACGCTGTTTGCCCATATGGACATAGTCATCGATATCCTGGCCCATGCCGAGCGCCAGATGTGGGCCGAACCTGTGCATCTTCACCTCGACCGCATGAACGTTCAGCGTGGCGCGGACGAGGCCACAGTGCGGCAGGTCGATCTGCAGGAGCTGCACAATGCGCGCGGCCGTCGGCTGGCGATGCTGCCGCTGGTGATCGCCCTGGACGACCTGCCGCGTCGCGATGACCTGCTTGCCGCGGCGCAGCGAGTACTTGGCTAGCGATGGTATTCGAAGCAGCATTTTTGGGGGTTCAATCGACATGAGCGGCAGCTATCTGTTCACCTCGGAGTCCGTCTCCGACGGGCACCCAGACAAACTGGCCGACCGTATCTCCGACAGCGTGCTCGATCGCTGCCTGATGCTCGACCCCAATGCCAAGGTGGCCTGCGAGACCCTGCTCGCCGACGACCTGGTTGTGGTGGCAGGTGAGTTCAGGCTGGGTCCGCCCGGCGCGTTCGAGCAGGTGCGTGACGGGCTCGAGGCCATCGTGCGCCAGTTGCTGCGCGACACCGGCTACAGCGCCGGCTTTCCCGGCATTGATCCCGAGACCTGCGAGGTGCAGAACCGGGTGCACGGCCAGTCCGCGCAGATCGCGAAGGGTGTGGAGCGTGCCGATGGTGTTCTGGGCGCCGGCGACCAGGGCCTGATGTTCGGCTATGCCTGTGACGAGACCGCAGAGCTGATGCCACTGCCGATCCAGCTGGCGCATCGGCTCATGCAACGCCAGCATCAGCTCCGCACCAGCGGTGAGCTGGTGTGGCTGCGGCCAGACGCCAAGGCGCAGGTAACGGTACGTTACCGCGACGACCGGCCGGTGGCCGTCGATACCGTGGTGATCTCGACCCAGCTGCAGGGAGACATCACGGACGCGGACATCGAGCGTGAGGTGATCGCGCGGCTGATCGAACCGGTGGTGCCACCGGCGCTGCGCGGTGCCGATATCCGCTACCTGGTGAATCCGGCCGGACGTTTCGAGATCGGCGGGCCGCACGGCGATACCGGGCTGACAGGACGCAAGATCGTGGTCGACACCTATGGCGGCAGTTGTCCGCACGGCGGTGGCGCGTTTTCCGGCAAGGACCCGACCAAGGTCGATCGTTCGGCCGCCTATGCGGCGCGCTGGGTGGCCAAGAACCTTGTCGCTGCCGGTCTGGCACGGCGGGTGACCGTGCAGCTGGCGTATGCCATCGGACGGCCCGACCCGGTGTCGATCCGGGTGGACGCGCACGGCAGTGCCAAGGTGGACGAGAGCCGCCTGGAGGCGGCAGTGCGCGAGGTGTTCGATCTGACACCGGCCGGCATCATCCGTGATCTTGACCTGCGTCGGCCGATCTATGCGGCGACGGCGGCGTTCGGGCACTTCGGGCGCGCGGAATCCGCGTTCACCTGGGAACGGACGGATCGGGCGGGGGCCCTGCAACGCGCAGTCGCTTGAGTCGCTCGCTGTCTGCCGGGACGCATGAAAAAGGGGCTGCAGCCCCTTTCTCGCAGTACCGGCAGCGGTGCCTCAGATGTAGTACGCCTGCAGCGGGGGGAAGCCGTTGAACTCCACCGAGCTGTAGCTGGTGGTGTAGGCGCCGGTGGAAAACCAGTACAGGCGGTCGCCGATCGACAGGTTGAGCGGCAGCGGGTACTTGTAGTCCTCGTACATGATGTCGGCGCTGTCACAGGTCGGGCCGGCCAGCACGCACTCTTCCAGCTCACCCTTCTTGTCGGTCCACACCGGGAACTTGATCGCCTCGCCGAGCGTCTCGATCAGGCCCTGGAACAGCCCAACATCGGTGAATACCCAGCGGTTGAGGCCGGTGCGTGACTTGCGTGAGATCAGCACCACCTCGCTGACCAGGATGCCGGCATTGGAGATCAGCGAGCGGCCGGGTTCGAGGATGATCTCCGGCAGGTCGTCACCGAAGTCCTCGTGCAGGTAACGCGTGATCTCTTCCGCGTAGGTGGAGAGCTCGTTGGTCTTGGCGATGTAGTTGGCCGGGAAACCGCCGCCCATATTGATCATCTTCAGCTCGATGCCGTCTTCTTCGCGCAGGCGCTCGAAGATGACCTTGACCTTGGCGATGGCCGCGTCCCATGTGCCGATGTCGCGCTGTTGCGAGCCGACGTGGAACGACACCCCGTAGGGTTCCAGGCCCAGTGCGCGGGCCATGATCAGCAGGTCGAGGGCCATGTCGCTCTGGCAGCCGAACTTGCGTGACAGCGGCCAGTCGGCGGTTTGCGTACCCTCGGTGAGGATGCGCACGTAGACGCGCGACCCGGGTGCCGCCTTCGCGATGTTCCGCAGGTCGGCCTCGGAATCGGTGGCGAACATGCGCACACCCTTGTCGTAGAAATAGCGGATGTCCCGGCTCTTCTTGATCGTGTTGCCGTAGCTGATGCGCTCCGGGCCGACGCCCAGCGCCATCACCTTGTCCAGTTCGTAGATTGACGCGATGTCGAAATTGGAGCCCTTGTCGCGCAGCAACGAGAGGATTTCGACCGCCGGGTTGGCCTTGACCGCGTAATAGACGTTGCCGTAGGGAAATGCGCCGACGAGTTCGTCGTATTGCCGGCTTACGGTCGCGGTGTCGACCACCAGCAGCGGCGTGTCTCTGGTGTCGGCGAACGCCTTCAAGCGGTCGAAGGTGGCCTGGTCGTAGTAATCGGTGATAACGGGGATCACTGGGCTCGAAGCTCCGGGATTCTGGGAAAAAACGTCGAAATCATAGGAGGGTCCGGGCGACATGCCTAGTGCAGTGCCCGAAATAAATCGGCCGGGGCGACGGCTGCCGCGCTGTTCGTCCGTGATTGCCGCCCGGTTCTTGACCTACACTCGGCATATGCGGTCGCCATTCACAGTCGCCTATGGTGACGGTACATCGATCTTCCCCGGTTCTGACGGGTTCGGCCTGGCGCCGGCGCCCGGGCTTTCGCACGGGGTTGTCCACTGTCAACAATGATCGACAAAACGCTCGCAGGGCCGCCACTGCGGCCTGTAACTTGGGTATGAAGACAGGACAGACCGTCCAATTCGAACAGAGGTCCAGCGCGGCGACCCGATCCAGCCGCGAGCGCATAAGGAGACACAGCATGAGCAAGATCTGGGTGGTTGTCGCGGACGCCAGTCGCGCCCGTATCTTCAGCGCCGCCAAGCCGGCCGACGGGTTGACCGAGATCGAGGCGTTCAGCAACCCGGAAGGGCGGTTGCACGAGGGTGATCTGGTCAGCGATCGCGGCGGGCGAATCAGCAATGGTGAGGGTGCGAGGCATGGCTATGGGGCCGGCAACCAGGCAAAGGACGATGTCACCAACCGGTTTGCCGCCGAGGTATGCAAACGCCTGGAAAAAGGGCGTACCGGGCACGCCTTCGAACGTCTGTACGTGCTGGCCGCCCCGACCTTCCTCGGCATGCTGCGCAAGCACCAGCCGGACAGCCTGCGTGCGTTGATCAAGGACGAGATCGCGACTGACCTGTCGACGCAATCCGCCGAACGTATCCGAGCCCAGCTGCCGGAGTACCTGTGACCGATGAGGTGCGTGCATCGCATCGCGGGGCGCGGCCGCTGGTGGCGCTGGCGCCCCACCAGCTGATCCATACCTGCGACTGCGAAGCACTCGATTTTGCCGATACCGCCGGACTGGCGCCGCAGCAGGCGCCTTTGGGCCAGGAGAGGGTCCTCGAAGCGATCGGGTTTGCCACCGGCATCGAACGCAGTGGCTATAACCTGTATGTGATGGGCTCGCCGGGTGTCGGCAAGCATCATCTGCTCAAGCAGGCACTGACCACCCTTGCTGCGGAACGGCCTGCGCCCAGTGACTGGTGCTACGTCGCAGACTTCGTCCAGCCGGACCGGCCAAACGCGCTGCAGCTGCCGGCCGGTCGCGGCGGTGAATTGCGCCGTGACATGCAGCAACTGGTGGAGGATCTGCTGACCGCGCTGCCGGCGGCCTTTCAGAGTGATGAATACCGCCGTCGTGCACAGGAGATCCGGGACGAATTCAAGGCGCGCGAAGACGAGATAGCCGCCACACTGGGCAAACACGCTGCCGAACAGGGGGTCGCCCTGTTGTCGACCCCGACCGGCTACAGCCTGGCCCCATTGCACGACGACAAGGTGCTCAGCCCGAAGGAGTTCGAGGCCCTGGGCGATGATGAAAAGGCGCGTCTGCAGCAATCCTTGGCTGAGATCAAGGAAGAGCTGCGTGCCGTGTTGGGTCGGATTCCGCTGGTTCAGCGCGAGCTGCGCCAACGCTTCCGCGTCCTCGACGCCGATGTCACCGGTCTGACGGTCGGCCAGTTCGCCGTCGAACTCGAGAACCGCTACCACGACCTGCCGGAGGTGCTGGCATACCTCGAGACGGTGCGTGCCGACGTGGTCGAACACGGTGCCCTGTTTCTGCCCGATGACGGCAGCGACGGCCCGACGGCCGATGATCCACGTTTCGTCCGTTACCGTGTCAACCTGCTGGTCGACCAGGGTGCCGGGGGCACCGTCCCGGTCGTCTACGAGGCCAATCCGAGCTATCAGAACCTGCTCGGGCGGATCGAACACGTCGCCCACCTGGGCACCTTGAGCACCGATTTCACGTTGATTCGGCCCGGTGCGCTGCACCGTGCCAACGGCGGTTACCTGGTATTGGATGTCGAGGAGGTGCTGATGCACCCCTTTGCCTGGGACGCGCTCAAACGCGCACTCAACGGCGAGGAAATCCGCATCGAGCCGGCGGAGCGGCTGCTCGGGCTGATGGGAACGGTGTCGCTGGAGCCTGAGCCGATCCCGCTACGGGTGAAGGTTGCGCTGGTTGGCGAGCGCCGGCTGTATTACCTGCTGAAGCAGCACGACGCCGATTTTGCCGCCCTGTTCAAGGTGGTCGCCGACTTCAACGAGGATATGCCGCGTGGTGCGGGTCGCGAGCTGGCTTACGCGCAGCTGGTCGCCGCGCTGCAGCAGCGCGAGGCGCTGCGCGCGGTCAGTCGCGATGGTGTCGGCCGGATTATCGACTGGGCGGCACGACGCGCGGGCGACGGTGAGAAGCTGTCGCTGCACCTGGGCAGCCTCACCGAGCTGCTGCACGAGGCCGATCATTTTGCAGCACGTGGCGGCAGCGGGATCATCGACGCGGGCCATGTGCAGCACGCCGTCGATGCGCGCACCCGGCGCACCGACCAGCACCGTGAGCGTCTGCACGAGGCGATTCTGCGTAACACCCTGTTGATCGACACCGACGGCCGCCAGCTCGGGCAGGTGAACGGCCTGGTGGTAATCCAGGCTGGTGACGAGGCTTTCGGCAGCCCGACACGGATCAGTGCGACTGCGCGCATCGGTGGTGGCGAGGTGATCGATATCGAGAGCGAGGCCAACCTCGGCGGTGCGATCCACGGCAAGGGGGTGATGATACTGTCCGCCTACCTGGCCAATCGCTATTCGCGTCACCAGCCGCTGTCGATCACGGCGAGCCTGGTGTTCGAGCAGTCGTACGGTGTGGTCGAGGGCGACAGTGCCTCGCTCGGCGAACTGTGCGCCCTGCTGTCGGCGATCGGCGACCTGTCGATCGACCAGTCGTTCGCCGTGACCGGCTCGGTCAATCAGCATGGCCAGGTACAGGCGGTTGGTGGTATCAATGAAAAGATCGAGGGGTTCTTCGATATCTGCCGCGCGCGCGGCCTCAGCGGGCGACAGGGTGTGGTCATTCCTGCGGACAACGTCGCCGACCTGATGCTGCGCGACGATGTACGGGCGGCGGTCCGACGTGGCGAATTCAATGTCTATGCAGCGGCGCACTGTGACCAGGTGATGGCGCTGCTGACCGGGATGCCGGCCGGTGTCCCGGATGCCGACGGCCTGTATCCGGCGGACAGTGCCAATGGCCGGGTGCAGATCCGCCTGATCGAGTGGACGGCGATGCGCCAGCAGTTCTCCAGCGGAGGCGGCGGTCAGGGGTGAACGGCGATTTCGATCTGCTGTGCAGCAGCAAGATGGAACTGCCGGCAGGGTCGGTAGCACATTGGCCGGACCTTGAATACGGAAAATAAGCGTCGCATAATACACGGGCGGGAATTCTCTCGATTTTAGGCGCCCGAAAATGCCGTCCGGCATGCTAACTCGCGGACTCACCCGAGGCCGAACCGACCCCAGCTGGCAATTACACAGCAGGATTTATGGCGCGCGCCAAAATGTCTCACACTTAATTATGAAGGCTGCATCTCTTGCGCGGCCGCCGATCTGTTAGGAGGTCGAAATGGAAATCCGTGATATTCGTTATCTTGCGCTTGCAGCCGGTCTGGTGGGCGCGATGCAGGTCCAGGCAGGTTACTGGAACGACGCCGCCGGTGACGTCTGGCGCAGCGGGGCAGGGGAATGCGTGCATACCGGGTATTGGACTCCCGAGATGGCGATCGTCGGCTGTGACGGTAAAGTGGCGGAGCAGGCTGCACCGGCAGCGATGCCCGCACCCAAAGCAGCCCCTGCGCCGGTTGCCATGATGGCGCTGGATACCAAGGTCAATTTTGCGTTTGACCGCGCCGACCTCGACGCCACCGCGACCGCTGCGATCGATTCACTGGTCCAACAGGCCAAATCCAAGGGCAGCATCAAATCGGTCCGTCTGACCGGACACGCCGACCGTGTCGGGACCGAGGACTACAACATGGATCTGTCACTGCGTCGTGCGAGTGCCGTCGGCGACTACCTGGTGCAGAACGCCGGCGTGCCTGCGCAAGCGATCGAGATCTCCGGCAGGGGCGAATCCGAACCGCTGGTCGGCTGTGAAGGCATGTTCGGTGCAGCTGCGTTGAACTGCCTGGCACCCAACCGTCGGGTCGAGGTCCTTCTCGACCTGATGGGCAAGTGATCCGGGGCTGATGGCCGTGGGTGGCCAGGGTTTTCCCTGGTCACCTTTGATCTGCGTGCCGGTCTGCCTTCGGTAGCGGCAATCCTGGGCACCCTGCTTGCGGTGTCCGATGGATGTTTCCCGTTCCTTCGCCAATACCCTGAAGATCCAACTGCTGACAGGGTCTGCGCCCGGCCGCAGAATCGAAGCCTTCACACCGGGCGTGGTATTCAGGCAACAGGAGGTGGGACATGACAGGACCGGCAACCTTTGACGAGGCAGCGGCGCGGGCGAAGCTGGCGCAGGCATTGCCGCACTGGCAGGTGGAATCGGGGCACCTGCACCGCCGCTACGAAACTGACGGCTGGCGGGCCAGCATGCTGCTGGCCAATGGCATTGCGCACCTGGCGGAGGTGGCCTGGCATCATCCGGAGCTGAATGTAGGCTGGGGTGGTGTGGAGGTGCGGCTGCGTACCCACTCGGAGGATGCGATCACCTCCAAGGATTTCGAACTGGCGGCGATGATCGAGCACTGGGTTTGCTGGCGGCCGGGTGCGGGGTCGTCGCTCGATGGTGCGCCCACAGTTGGCCAATGGCGTTATCTGCACCACGAATGACGGCGTTGCAGGTGACGCGTCTGCCGTATTGCGCGGACAACCGGCATTACTATGCTGCACTGCGCGATCTGCCGTGGCCTGTGTGGCTGGACAGCGGTTATCCCGGATCTGGCGGCGGACGTTACGACATCATCGCTGCCGACCCTCACCTCACGCTGGTGTGCAAAGACGGTACGACCACGATTGCGGCGGCGGACGGTGGTGTGCGGGTCTCCCAAAGCGACCCGCTGGGGCTGCTGCGGAACGCGATGGGCCCATCGGTCGCGGCGCACGGCGACCTGCCGTTTGGCGGTGGTGCCATCGGCTTCCTCGGTTATGACCTGGCGCGCACACTGGCGGATCTGCCGGCACGTGCGGGTGCGGAAGGTTGGCCGGACATGGCGGTCGGCCTGTATGACTGGGCATTGCTGGTCGATCATGCCCGGCAGCGCTGCAACTTCGTCCACAGTGGCAGGGACCCGCGCGGCGAGGACAGCTGGTGGTCTGCACTGCGGCAGCTGTCGGAAGTCCGGCCGAACTGCCAACCGCCGCGGGCCACTGCCGGCAGGCTGATTGAACCGGGCATGCCGCGTGATGCCTACGCACGCTCATTTGCGCGAATTCAACGCTATATCCGTGATGGGGACTGCTACCAGGTCAACCTGGCGCAGCGTTTCCGGGCTGCAGTCGATACCGATGCCTGGACCCTGTATCAGCGCATGCGCGCGGACAACCCTGCGCCCTATGGCGCGCTGCTCGAATACCCGTTCGGCCAGGTGCTGAGCTGTTCGCCCGAGCAGTTTCTGCAGCTGCGCGATGGCCATGTGCAGACACGCCCGATCAAAGGCACGCGACCGCGTGGTGACTGTGCGCAGAGCGATCAGGCGATGCGTGCACAGCTGCTCAGCAGCGCCAAGGACCGGGCTGAAAATCTGATGATCGTCGACCTGCTGCGCAATGATCTGGGCAAGGTCTGTGAGCCTGGCAGCATCGAGGTGCCGGAGCTGTTCCAGGTGGAATCGTTTGCCACCGTACATCACCTCGTCAGCACCGTGACGGGTGACCTGCGCAGCGGCTGCGATGCGCTGGATCTGCTCGCGGCCTGTTTCCCGGGCGGTTCGATCACCGGTGCACCGAAGCGCCGCGCGATGCAGATTATCGATGAGTTGGAGCCGGTGCGCCGAGAAGTGTACTGCGGCAGCGTCATCCGCCTCGGCTTCGACGGCAACCTCGACAGCAGCATCACCATCCGCACGCTGCTGATGCGCGGTGACGAGGTCTGTTACTGGGCAGGTGGCGGGATCGTGGCCGACTCGGCATGTGCGGCCGAGTACCAGGAAAGTCTCGACAAGGCAGCGGCCTTCCTCGGACTGTTTGCCTAGCGCCGTGCGCTGTTCTGGTAGGAGGCCAGCCTCCGGGCGATTGACCGGCGCTGGAATCGCTGGGGGCCGGCTCCTGCCGGGCCGGCGCGGGTTGATGGTCAATCGGTGGTTTTGTTGGTCCAACGCTCGTAGAAGTAGTTGGTCGCAGAGACGAAGCCCTCGACGCTGCCGCAGTCGAAACGCTTGCCCTTGAACCGGTAGGCCAGCACCATGTTCTTGACCGCCTGGGTTTGCAGTGCATCGGTGATCTGCATCTCGCCATTGCGGCCCGGCGGCGTGGAGCGGATCACGTCGAAGATGTCCGGGGTGAGGATATAGCGCCCGATGATCGCCAGGTTCGACGGTGCATCCGCCGGGTCGGGTTTCTCCACCATGTCTGACACGACGTATACGCCATCTTCCAGTTCGGAACCGGCGATCACGCCGTACTTGTGCACCTCGTCCTGCGGAACCTCTTCGATGGCGACGATGCTGCAACGGTACTTCGCGTAGATGCGCGCCATCTGGGTGAGTACGCCGTCGTCCTCGCCCACACACAGGTCATCGGCCAGGATCACACCGAACGGCTCGCGTCCGATCAGTGTCTCGCCGGTCAGGATCGCGTGGCCCAGGCCCTTCATTTCGGTCTGGCGGGTATAGGAGAAGGTACAGTAGTCGATGATGTTGCGGATGTCGGCGAGAAAGACTTCTTTCGGTGTGCCGGTAATCTGCTGCTCGAGTTCGTAGCTGATGTCGAAGTGATCCTCCAGCGCACGTTTGCCGCGTCCGGTGACGATGCCGATGGTGTTCATGCCGGCCGCCATTGCCTCTTCTACGCCGTACTGGATCAGCGGTTTGTTGACGATCGGCAGCATCTCCTTGGGCATCGCCTTGGTGGCGGGGAGAAAGCGCGTGCCATAACCGGCGGCGGGGAAGAGGCATTTCTTGATCATGGTGGAAGTCCGTTGTGTATTTGCTCAGCGGCGCAGCTGGCCGGTCGGGCATTGCTCATTGTCGATGATCTGGTGCTGCAAAAGCCATGTCAGGGCATCTTTGGCATCCTGTTCGAACCATGCCTGCGCAGAGCCCAGGCGGAACGTATAACCCCAGGCATCCATGTCTGCGAACAACTGCCACCGGTCATAGCCTGGCACTTCATCGGCCAACAGCGCCTGAAGGTAACACACCGCATTTTCTTCAGGGATCTCGCCACCGGCGTCGGTATGCAGCAGCTCACGTCGTGCCTCGTCCATGCAGATGAAGTGGCAGGCCTCGTGCAACGCCGAGTGGAGCGGGGTGTCCGTGCGCACGAACAAGCTGGCGCGAATCAGTCCCGCCTCGCTGTCACCCCAGTAAGAGCCGGGTATGGGAGTGCCGGCATCGACGAGTTCGACCTGCATCGCATAGCGGGCCAGCAGCTGACCCAGCGATTGGATATTTTCAGGCGTGCACAGAATGACCGTGGACGACATGGATTCGGCTGACGGACAGGAAAAACGGACCGCCAGCCTAACATGCCGTCAGCACTGTTCCCAAGGCAGGCCGTGGAAACGCCAGCCGCCGACCGTGCCGCGTTGATGGTTGTCGTCTAGGTCGCCCTCGAAGCCCTCGTCGATGTGATAGACGTTCTTGAGACCGGCATTGAGCAATGCCTTGCCGGCCTCGGCTGAGCGCTTGCCGCTGCGGCAAATCAGGATCACCGGCGCACAGCCTTCCTGCGCGTCGCACACAGCACCGCCGAGCAGCAGCTTGCGGATCTCGGGGACGAAGTGGGGGTTGATGTCCCAATCCGGTTCATCGATCCATGCGACGTGGACGGCTCCTTTGGGATGGCCGACAAAAAGGAATTCCATGGTCGACCGGATGTCGACCAGCAGGGCGCGCGGATCGTCCTGCAATACCTGCCAAGCCTGTTTGGGTGATAATTCAGCAGGCTCCTTTTTCTTGTTCATGGCGATTTCCTGTATGGATCCAGCTCTGTCTTATAGACCAATACGACAGGCCTGACCTCGTGGAAATCCCGATACTGGGTATTGGATGTGATACGTGACCGTCTGCTCGAGGCCCTGATTTGGCCGCTCGGGTTGTTGTCGTTCCGCTGGGCAGGTGGCCTGGGCGCTGCTGTCGGGCGCGTGTTCTACCACTTCAATCGACGCGAGGTGAACAACGCCAGGGTCAATCTGCGCCTGTGTTTTCCTGAGCTGGACGTGCAGGTGCGTGAACAGTTGGTGCGGCGCAACGTCATCGAGACCGCGCGTAGTTTTGCGCAGATGGCACGGGTGTGGGTCGGCCGCCAGCTCGATATGTCCAACCTTATCGACGACAACGGCTTTGAGGCGCACGGTCGTGCGCTGTTGCAACGTGGTCACGGCCTGATCCTGGCGCTACCGCACCTCGGCAACTGGGAGTTGATTGGTGAGTCGATGATCGCCGTGACGCCGGCAACGGCGTTGTTTCGGCCGCCGCGTATGGCCTTCATGGACCGCATCATGCGCGCCGGCAGGGCCCGCACCGGGATAGTGCCGGTGCCTATCGACCGGCAGGGACTCAAGGCGCTGCATGCGGCACTGCAACGCGGCGAGGGAGTGGTGATCCTGCCCGACCAGGTGCCGAAGACCATCGGTGCCGCAGGGGTGGTGGCGCCGTTCTTCGGTCATCCGGCGATGACCATGACCCTGATCAGCCGGCTTGCCCACCGTCACGAGTCGCCCGTGCTGTTCTGTTGTGCTGTTTACGATGCGGATATCGGCCGGCACCGGCTGCATCACTTCGAGGGCGAGGCAGCAATTGGCGATGCGTCGCCGGAGGTCGCTGCAGCCGCCCTGAACCGTGATGTCGAACGCTGCGCGCGCGCCTTCCCCGAGCACTACCAGTGGACCTACCGACGATTCCTGGTGCCGGGCAGTCGCACCAGCCCGTACTCGAAACCTGAACCCTGAGACAGTGCCGTTGCCGCGGCGGTTAAAGGCCCCCGGTCGCTGGCCGTTACCCTGACAGGAACTCATTTCTTGTTCAGGGGCTTGGTATGCGGTTATCGGATATCGGGGCATGGTATGGCCGGGTGGCGGCCGCACTGCTGGTGCTGTGGTGCGCTGCATCGGTCGCTGCATCGACGCCGGACAGATCGGATGTCAGGATTTTGATCGACATCTCCGGAAGCATGCGTCAGAACGATCCGAACAACCTCCGGCGTCCGGCGCTTCGTATGTTGGCAGGCCTGCTGCAGCCGGGTACGAAAGCGGGTGTATGGACCTTCGCGCGCTGGACCGACAATCTGGTTCCGGTCGGTGACGTCGATTCGGCGTGGAAGAAGCGAACCCAGTCCGTGTCCGAAAAGATCTCTTCACCCGGCCAGTTCACCAATATCGAGGACGTGCTGGACAAGTCCTCGGCCGACTGGAGTGGCGAGCCCACCACGCATGCACGCCACCTGGTGCTGCTGACAGACGGCATGGTCGATGTCTCCAAACAGGCGGCAGAGAATGCACAGTCGCGTGAACGCATCATCGGCACCCTGCTGCCGCGCCTCAAGGCCGCGGGGGTCAAGGTGCACACCATTGCGCTGTCGGAGCGTGCCGACCACGCGTTGATGAAGACGCTGGCCGGCGAGACCGGTGGCTGGTATCAGCAAGTGGCGCAGGCGGATGAACTGCAGCGTGTGTTCCTGCGTATGTTCGAGACCGTTGGAAAACCCGATTCGGTACCGCTGCAGGACAATCGCTTCGTGGTCGACAGCAGTATCTCCGAGGCGACCGTGCTGGTGTTCAGCAAGCCCGATGCACCTCCTGTCGTGCTGCGCTCGCCATCAGGTGACGAATACACCGACAGTGACCTGCCGGCCGGTGTCGCGTGGTTCCGTGACCAGGGCTATGACCTGATCACGGTGGCTTCGCCGCAAAAAGGCGAATGGCGTCTGCAGGCCGATATCGATCCGGACAACCGGGTGATGATCGTGACCGATCTGAAGTTGCAGCACTCCGAGGTCCCGACGCACATGGCGGTGGGCGAGAGTCTGCGCATCGAGGCCAAGCTGAGCAGCCGCGGTGAGCTGGTGACGCGGCAGGCATTCTTGCGTCTTCTGCAGGTCCACGCCGAACGCGTCGACCAGGACGGGTCCCAACCGCTTGCTCTCAACGACCAGGGCGAAGGCGTCGACGACAAGGCCGCCGACGGCCGCTACACGCTGCTCGTCAGCGAACCCGATGTGCAGGATGAAGTCGGGGTGCTGGTCGCAGTGGAAAGCCCCACCTTCATGCGTCAGAAGCGCTTTCGTCTGGCTGTGCATGAACCTGCCGAGGGCAGTGTGGCGGACGGCCCCGATGGACCCGTACTGAACATCACGCTGCAGGGCGCGGTCATGCAGCCGGGTGCGCAGCTGAGCGCCTGGCAGCTGGCTGCCGACGGCCAACGCATGCCGCTGCAACTGGCCGAGAGCCAGCCCGGGCAATGGTCCGCCTCGCTGATGGACCCGGTGTTGCCGAGTTACCTGAAGGTGTCCGGCACCACGAAACTGGGCAACCTGATCGAACGGACGGCCGGGCCGATCGTACCGCCCGGCGTGACAGCGCCGGCTGTCGTGGCGGCGCCACCCGTGGTCGATGCGCCGCCGCCGGTAGCGGTCGTGCCGCCGCCACCGCCGGTCGAGCCCGAAGCGAAGGCACCGCCGGCCGAGCCGGCGCCCGTGGTGCCTCCAGCGGTGGAGGAAGACAGTCTGTTGCTGCCGGGGTTGGTCTTTGGTGGTTTCAATCTGACATTGATGATCGGGGCGGGCCTCTGGTTCTTCCTGCGTCGCCGTCGGGCAGCAGCTGACGACGAACTTGAGTTCGACGATCTGGTTGACGACATCGACGCTTCACCGGAGGAACAGACGTCGCTGCAGGAGGATGCCGCATGAGCCAGACGATGCTCGTCCTGCTGGGTGCGCTCGGTGTCGAACTGCTTCTCCTCGCGCTGGTGTTTCTCGCCGCCGCGTTTTTTCGCAATCGTGCAGCGTTCCAGCGGGACCAGCGCGCCATGCGGGCACTGATTGCGCGCGTCAAGAAGGGCAAGTCGGAGCGCGAAGAGATACTCGAGCAGTTTCTTGCCGAACGCATGGGCTTGTCCGAGCCCGCCCTGACGCAGGCCAGGGTCGCGATGTTGCGTGCGGAACTGACATTGCTGCAGCGTTTTGCAGCGGTCTACCGCAACCGTGAGGCGGCCCTGGCGGCACGCTTCGATGCCGACCTGTACGCGGCCCTTGAGCCATACCAGGCGCTGGCTGGCGGGTTGCAGACCGAGCAGGAAGTGTCAGAACCGGGTGAGGCGGACGAGACCGAGTTGGAAGCACTGCGCCAGCAAAACGAGCGCCTGTCAGAGGAACTCAGGATCACGATGGAGACCATGAGCCGGATGCTGAACGAGTATTCGACAATGTTCTCCGGTGCGCCACCGGAACGCGGCGAGGCGGCCTCCGATTCGATGGAGGGGGCGGCCCCCCCGCCGGACGGCGAAATGCCGGCCGATACCGTGGATCAGGCCGATGACATGCCAGTGGATGAATTCGATACCGCTGATGATGCGACGGAAGCCGGCGAGTTCGAAATCGTTGTCGGAGACGATGACAGTCTGTATGGCGGTGCCGTCACCGCGGCTGAGGCGGAGCTGCACCCGGAACCGCAAGAAGCGGCTGAGGCGCTCGATCCGACGCAGGAGGTGCTGCGTGCCGCGGCGATGCAGGAGCAGTCTGCGCGCGATGCCGGCGATGCAGTCGAGGTGAGCGTCAAGACACGTCCTGCAGACAGTGCGGACGATCAAGGTCTGGAGACGGTGGAAGACACAGCGGCAAGCGGTGCCGAAATAGATGCAGGCGACATCGAGATGGTGCTGGAAGATGGCGTGCCAGGGGAGCCGACAATGGCGGCTCCCGACGATCTGGATGACCTGTTTGACGCCGGTGATGATTCGCTGAAGGCCGGCTCTGGCAGGTGAGTGGCCGCGTATTTCGTAGAGGCTAAAAGAAGCCCGGCCGGTGCCGGGCTTTTCGTTCTGCCTGATTGTCACCCAATCACTTGCGAGCAGGTGGGCCGTTGAACCTGGTGCTGTTGCTTATGTGTGACAGGAAGAAATCAAGGTCGTGGTACTCCTTGCCCTGGGGCCTGAACTCGTTCGCCCGCACCGGCTCATTCCACGACGCGCGAATTAGAGGGCCAGTGCGTTGGGGTCATTCGGCACCACGACGTTGATTCGCTGCCCACGCGACCGGGGCTCTCGGTGCAGCTGATTTTCCCCCGCAACCTTTACTGGCGCCCACGAACGAGAACGACAGATAGGGGTTCCTGAAGATGCCGTCGCTGCACTGGGATGTCATCACGGTCTTACCGCCCACGTCGGCTGCTGGCAAAAGAAAAGGCCATCGGCGTTGTCGCCGATGGCCTGAATGCTCGTCTTATGAAGCCGGGCCGTTTTGCCCCTGAGGGCGGTGGCTTATTTCACAGGCGAATCAGGATCTGCCGGCAGTTTATTGACCGGCGATGCAGGGTCGAACAGGTACGCCATGATATCGGCGATCTGATCCTGGCGCAGGTAGCCGCTTGCACCCATGCGCGGCATCCTGGTGCAGGGGAAGTACGCGTGTGGGTTGTAGATCATTTCATACGTGTACTTGAGCATTGCCTCACTGTTGCCGCGCACCCGGCCGTAGCCGGTCAGGCTCGGGCCGATGGTGCCGCCGGTGCGGTCGGTGGCCAATTGGTGGCAGTTGTAGCAGTTGCCACCGGGATCGCCCTTGCTGTGGTCGTCGTTGTTGTGGCCGAAGCGGTAACCGAAGCCCGACCACGCCAAGTCTCCGCCCTTTCTCCAGTCACCCAGCTTGATTCCGCCCTCCGGGTATTTCATCGAATTGCGTGCGATGGTGCTGACCTTGACCGCGGTGTCACCATCGATCGGCTGATCACGCAGTGCGGAACACGCCTTCTGCAGCTCGTCCTGGGTAATACGCTCGCGCCCGGTGGTTCCCTCTTGTGTCGCCTGATCGAGTTTGAAACCGTTGGCCTCAAATATCAGGTACTCGGCCAGGGCCTCAGGGGTCATCTTCGTGTAGTCGACCTTGCCCGAAGATGCCGCGGGTTTGGATGCGGCGACCGCTGCAGGCTTGTCAGTACCGGTCGCGGCGCAGCCGCCGACGATCAGCATCAAGGTGGTGGTGGCGGCAATCGTAGCCGCAATGGCAGTCTTCTTGTACATATCTCAATCTCCTCGTGCGGCGACGGTTAGCGCTTCATGTCTGGCAGGATGGCCGGCTGGCCGCGCGCGGCGTCAGTCCAGAACGAGATCACTGCGATCGAGGCATCGGAGCCGTTGTTGATCATCGGGTGGCGCATCTGCCAGTAGCAACCGCGCAGGCGGTGCTGGCTGCTGCGCACGTTCTGATGACCGACGCGTTCTGCCGGCCAGGAGATGGCCTTCGTCCATTCCTCAGGGACCTTCATGTTGGGCAGCACTGATGCACGGATTCGCTTGCCAGTGTCGCCATGGCAGGTCTGGCAGCTGAAGTCGGTGATACCGGCACGCCGATAGAACATTGCCTCGCCCGCGTCACGCATCGCCTTTTCCAGCGGATGATCGAGCGGTGGATTCCATGGCATCCCATTGGACTTAATCGCGATGTAGGTCTGCAGTTTCATCATGTCCGAGTCCGAACCATGACGGGACTTGACGGACTTGTCGTCCTTGGCGAAGCCCTGCAGTGTCGTCATGCAGTGCACCAGGCGCGATTCCAGGTCCATGACCTTGCCGGTGTCGGCAAAATAACGCGGCAACTCGACATAGGCGCCCTCGAGGACACCCGGTCCCTTGCCGAAGTCGCATCCCTCCAGCGAGACATTCTTCGGGCCGCGTGGTGTCTTGAACAGTTCCTCGCCTTCTTCGGCAACGAACTGAGCCGGGTTGTCCGGCATCAACATCAGGTTCTGATCGCTTTGCGACAGATACGGGGACTGGGTCTCGTCGATCAGGGTCTGCAGGATTTCTTCCGGCGCCATACCGGAATAGTCAGTGGCGGCATTTGCCGTGCCGGCGACGGCGAGCGCGAGGGGTACCACATAAAGAAGTTTCTTCAACATGGATTTCTCCTTTGGTGAGGTTCGAACGTTGTTATCGGGTGAAGTCGTGTTCGTCGAGCTGTTTTATGGATACCCGGCGAAGACCCCGAACACAGGGTCTTCGCCAGGGAATTTCTGTGTCAGCTGATGGTGGCTGTTTCTGAATCGCCACCGCCCTGGTTGTCGGCCCAGGTGATCTTCACTTCATCGCCTTTGGCGGCGCCAGTGAAAGAGAAGGACAGGTACGGGTTCTTGGAGATGCCGCCGCTCCATTGCGCGTTCATGACGCTCTTGCCACCGACGTCGGCCATGACTTCATTGATGAAGTGTGCCGGAATGAGTTGGCCCGTCTTGCTGTCTTTGCGCAGACCGGTCTCCATTGGATGGGTGATCAGACACTTGACCTCGGTGGTGTTGTCTTTGATCTTGGCGCGGATCTTGATGCTGTTAGCCATGAATGTTTACCTCGAATTCGTATGCTGTTTCGTGCTGGGTGAGGGGGGCCGGATCAGCCGCCGCAGCCGCCGATGGTGACCTTGACGCTCTTGCGGGCCGAGTGCAGCTTGCCACCGGCCTTGACCACGGCAATGACATCACTGGTCTTGCCCATCTTGATGCGGGTGGAAATGTCCGGGGCCGCACCTGCGCCGAGCGTAAAGGTGGCCAGCAGCGGAGCGTTGTTGCCTTCGGCCAGCAGTACGATGGATTCGACACCAGCCATTTCCGCGGCAACCGAGACCGGTACGACAGCACCGTTTTCGGCGATGTCCGGGGCCTTGATCTTGATCGCGTCGGAAGCGGTGCTGGACGAGCCGCCCAGTGCCGCGGCCAATGCATCGTCAATGCTCTTGGCCTGAAACGCTTTTTCGTTCCAGGCGGCGATGACAGCCTGCGGGGCCAGCAGGCCTGCGCCCACGGCCACGCCTACGGTGCCGGCGGCCAGGGAGCCCTTGAGAAAGACTCGGCGTTTGATGTTCATCATCATCTTCAATCTCCTAACAATCAAAACGTGGGGGGGGTCGTGTTACGCGTCAGAGGAGGTGGACAGCATCGACTATGGATCGATCTCGTTTTCCGAAAGCGGTCCGCACCAGCAAAGCCGCGGCATGGCGTTCGTCGACATGGCCGTGTTCGCGAATATTGCAGTTTTCCGCATCGCCTTTCCTCCTATCATTAACTTTAAACGGCTGAGAGCTGGCGCTCGTTGTATTTTTTTTCCGACTTCCGAATGCTCTGCAACGTTCGGTGAAGCGCCGTTATGCATCGCAATCATCATTAACCCAAATCAGGGCTAAGTCGCTAGGATAGAGGATAAAAAAGCTTTGGCAAGCACCCGGCCCAACTAATATTTCATTAAGAAATACTGATGGAATAATTCACGGCTTCGCGCTTCCTTTCTTTTTTTCGTCGTCCTGTTCGGATTTGAGATCGGCCAATCTCGATTCCAGTCTGGAGGAATCGTAAAAGTTCATCCCAGGTTTTTTCAGGGCTATTTCAAGTTGCAGGATGGCGCCTTCCAGGTCGCCGATCAGGTAGTAGTACTCGGAAAGGTATTCGTGGCCCAGGGCCTGCTTTCCCTGGTCGCCGGCTGCCCTGGACAGGAGTTGGTACACCCGCGGTTCTTCACTGCGGAAGTCCAGGAATCGCTGCAACTTCGCTGCCGAGCGCGCCGGCTCGCCCATGGCCAGTGCGGACTCGGCGTAGGTCACGTTGAGCGCATAGCTCTCCGGGTGTTCGGCGATCGCCGTCTCAAGTCGGCGCAGTGCACCCGCGTTATCACCTTGCAGTGCCTCGACCCGCGCGCGCGAGACGATGAATTCCACGACCTCTGGATGTATGCCGAGCAGCCGGTCAAGCGTGGCGCCAGCGTCGGCCAGCCGGTTGGCCCGAATCTGCGCCAATGCCATGCCATAGCGCACAGCCGTTTCATTGCGGAACCGGCCATCTTCGAGCATCTGGCCGAGATCGCGAATCGCCTCCTCGGGACGGTCGTTCTGACGTTGCGTCAGCGCCATCCGGGCCAGGTGATAGCGCAGGAACTCAGGGGTCTGGCGGTACGGATACTGTTCGGCGCGGCCCAGGGCGTCGGCGGTGCGGCTGCTGGTCACCGGGTGGGTCATCAGAAACTCTGGCAGCTTGCTTGCGTACACCCGGTTGGCCTTGCCCATGCGTTCGAAGAACGATGGCATGGCACGCGGTTCATAGCCTGACTGGGCGAGGATGTCGATGCCGACACGGTCGGCCTCCTGCTCGTTGCCGCGGGTGAAATTGATCTGCTGCTGGATCAGCGCCGCCTGACCACCGATGGCCGCTGCCGCCGCGGCATCGCCGCCAACGGCCGCCCCGAGGACAATGGCCGCCAGTAGCACGGCTGCACTTGGGACGCTCATCTGGCCGGTGGATTCCCAGGCGCGCAGCAGGTGCTGTTGCGTGACGTGCGCGATCTCGTGGGCCAGCACCGCCGCCAGTTCACTTTCGGTTTCGGTGGTCAGGATCAGCCCGCTGAACACGCCGATGTATCCACCGGGACCGGCGAAGGCGTTGATCTGCGGGTCGTCGACGACGAAGAACGTGAAAGGCGTGCCGTGGGCCGTGCTGTCCTTGATCAGGCGCTGCCCGAGACTCTGGATGTAATCGGTCAGCAGCGGATCATCCATGACCTTTTCCGAGCGGCGCACGTTGCGCATGAAGGCCTTGCCCAGATCACGTTCACGCTTGGGCGTCATCAGGCTGCCGGCGGAATTGCCCAGATCGGGAAGTTCCGTGTTCAGCGCAAAACCCGGGCCGGTGGGCGACACGAGGAGCAGCGCACACAGCGAGAGCCTCAGCGCAGCCGCTTCGAATATTTTCACCCACCCATCCCGGCGCCGTGGCGACCCCTGTCCAACAGTCTCTGCATCATAGCGCCTCGCGTCAGTTCAGCTGGACCCGCTGCCCCCACGGGACCGGGTCCCTTCCCTTGACCAGCCAGATCACCGGAAAGTTCGGTTCGTGAGACGGAAACCGGCCCTGCGCATCGGTGAAATAGACCAGCAGTTCGGGGTGCCTGCCTTGATTGTGCAGCCAGTCGAACACGGGACGGAAATCGGTACCGCCGCCACCTTCGATCTTCGCCGGGCAACGGAAGTCCTCCCAGGGCTCGAACTCCCAGGGTGCCCCGTCGGCAATCCTGGCGTCACACGCGAACAGCGTCACCCGGGCACGCATCTGGCCTTTCAGGGCGGATACCTCCGACAGGAACTCATCCATTTCGGCGGCCTTGATGGACCCGCTCGTGTCTACCGCCACCGCGATATCAAGCTGCGAACTCTTCAGCGATGGCAGGATGGCGTCACCTTCGCGACGCGACGGCCGCATGTAGCTGAAATCGTCGCGCGCCAAAGCCGTCATGTAGCGTGCGAGCAGCATGCGCCACGGTAGGCGCGGTTGCAGCAGGTGATCGACCAGGCGTGCCATGCTCCCGCCCATCTTGCCGGCCTGCATCGCCTGCTGCGCCGCTCCAGCGAGGCGTTGCTGCCACTGCACCTCGAGCGTCTGCTTTTCGTCGTTGCTCAGTGGTGACGGTGTGGGCGCGCCACGGCCGTCTTCGCTGCCGTCGCGTTGTTGTTCGCTGGACCGCCCGGATTCCGCCTCCATCGGGCGGGCACCTTCACCCCGGCGTTGCTGTGACGGCTGATCCAGCGGTCTGTCGCCGTGCGGGTCGCGGTCATCGTCACGCCGCGAGTCATCGCCACCCGCGCCCGATTGCGGCTGCTGGCTTTCCGGCTTGTCCGGTGCCTGGCCCTGCTGGCCGCCACCGGACTGGTTGTCCTGGTCGAACAGGTGCTGGTCGATCGTGTCACTCTGGTCGTTCTCGCCGATCAGCGGGTAGATCTCCTCTGCCGTCATGCCCAGGAATTGTGGCATCACGTGGCAGTTCGGCGGCGGCGTCAGTCCGTCCTCCAGCAGCAGCGGATTGATCGCGTAGTCACAGGCGAGGTCCCAGCGGTGCTGGATGCGGTGCTGTCGGCGTGCAAAGTGCGAGAGCGCGCAATGCAGGGCCTCGTGCGCCAGCATGAACTGGGTCTGTGACATCGACAGCGAGTCTATGTACTGCGGGTTGTAGTAAAATTTTCGCGCATCCGTGGCGGTGGTCGCGCACCAGTTCGGGTCTGCGGCCGCCATCGGCAGACGCAGCACCAGCGCGCCGAGAAACGGCTTGTCGAGGATCAGCCTGGTCCGCGCCGCGGCCAGTTTGGTTTCGATTGCCTGCAGGTCCATAGGGATGCGTCGCGCCGTACCTATTCGTACAGCATCACGTCGGCAACCGCGTTCGCCCAGGTGGCGAATTCGGGTACCTGGAACAGCGTCTCGCCGATTGCGCGGTGCAGGTCCGATACCAGCATCACCCCCATCTCGCGCTGTGGGAAACGGCCGGCATAGTCGAGGATGCGACCGGTGATCTCAATCGCCTGTCCGCTCTCCTGTGCGCGGATCGCTCGTCCGACCAGCGCGGCGGCGACTGCGTACTGGAGGTCGATCTCATCGGGGACCGGGACCTCCCGGCCGGCCACGATATCGTCCAGGTCCGGCATCCTGTCGAGACTGTTGACGAATGCGGTGAGCTCGATCCCGGCGGCTGGTCCTACGCAGGCCTGCAGCGCGCCCTGCAGCAGTCCGGCATGGTCGCCAAATTTCTGCAGACTGCGGTGCGCGAATTCCCAGGAACGAGGCGACGGGAATGCGACCGGGTTGTGTGCAGGGTCGAAGTCGAACAACAGCTCGGGCCGGAAACGCAGGAAAGCAATCACACGTTCGTCGATGGCGTGCTGGTAGGCCCAGGCGACCCAGTCGTCGAGATGCGTGTCGACGTCGAAGTGCGAAAAGCGGTTGGCGAGCGGCGCGGGCATCGTATAGGTCACGCCGCGGTCGCCCTGGCGGTTGCCGGCCGCAAAGATCGCCCAGCCGGTGGGAACCTGGTACTCGCCCAGCCTGCGATCGAGGATCAGCTGGTAGGCGGCGGCCGATACGCTCGGTGGGGCAGAGGTGATCTCGTCGAGAAACAGGATGCCCTGTTCACCGTGCCGCCGGGCGTCCGGCAGGATGGCGGGGGCCGCCCACTCGACGAACTCGCCGTTGCGAAATGGGATGCCGCGAAGGTCGCTGGGCTCCATCTGCGACAGGCGGATGTCGATGACGGGGGCCGCGTGGCGCTCGCCGGTTTGCCGGATCATGTCAGATTTTCCAACGCCGGGCGGGCCCCACAGCATGACCGGTGTGTGGTGGCCATCACGGGTGCTGGCGAATTCGCGATCGAGGACGGTGAGCAACTGGGCGGGGCGCATTCTGACTCCTACTGCGGGTGCGATGGACAAGAATGTTGACCGCAACCGACCAGGTCAACCCCCATTGCGCAATGGAATCGTGTTGCAGTGCACAGCGGCGTGCGGAGTAAATTGAACTTGTCAGCCTTTAGAAAACCAGATTATTCTAATGCCCCTTTTAGAGAGCCGCCGCACCTGGATTCCACCGGTTGCAGCCGAACCGTTCCGAGGGCAGGCGTCGTCAGGCGCAAAATTCGCGGATGGTGCTGGTAAGCGGCAAGCAGAAGTTTGCTAAACGGAGACCGGACATGAACCAGTTCTACTACGACGCTGTGACCAAGATGGAAGAAATGGGTGTGGACGAAGAGTACATCCAGGGTTGGCAGGCGGGTTTCCTGCAGAACCCCCAGCGTGAAGAACAGCGCGTAACCGAGGCCTACGAGGCAGGTTACGGCGATGGTGAAGAAAAGAACACCGACAACTTCGGGGACTGGGTGAAGAGCTGATCGCTTTTCCGGTTCTTAGAGCGAAAGAGGCGGGCGATCCCCGCCTTTTTTCATGCCCTAAGGAACCTCGTCGACCCACTCATTCGAACAGGTTCTGCACCGCGCGCTTGATCTCGCGATTGATCTCGATCCCGTCTTTGTCCATCACCTGGTCGATCACCCAGCGGTTTTCCTGCGAGTCGCCCATGATCTGTTGGATCTCGAAGCCGAGGTGGCGCATGAACGGGTACGAGGGGCCGTCCTCGTAGTAGGTGAACTCGGCATACTCCTGGCCACGCTGGTTCATTTTTTCGATGAATGGCCCCACGTAGTCGCCCGGGCCGAAGATGTCCACGCTGTTGTCGTGCAGGTGGCCGGCAAGGTGGCGTGCCAGCGTGACCACCAGCTGGCGCCTGTCATCGTCATTGAGATCCAATTCCATCAGTGCCAGGCGATCGACGATCTGCAGCTGAAAGATCAGGTACTCGACGATTACCGCAAAACGCTGTTCGTCGTCCTGGTAGACGAAGTCCTGACCATGCAGGTTGATCGCCTTGTCCTTTGCGATACGCCAACCGATGAATGCCAGTGCACCGGCGATCTCGTCCAGGCTGCGCTCGGCGTCGTCGTCGTGCCAACGGCTCTTGATTCTCAGCGCCACAGTGAGTTCTCCTGCCAGGTTGGGCGGTGTTGCGAATTGGCTCGTGTCCAATAGTCGAGTATTTTACTCAGAAAAGTGGATTCGGCCAGCGTTGCCGGGAGGGGTTCATGCAGGCCTTGATCGAGATGGTCCAGCGCAACTGCGACATCTGTGACGCCCGTCATGGCAGCGACTTCGGTATGTGCACATATCTGCTCAAGATGCGCGAGCTGTACCGGTGGGAGCGTGGCCTGCCACTCGGTGCGCCGCTCGGCAAAGACGACGTCGGTGACTGGCTGACAATGCGCGAGGCGCACCTGGAAAACCTGCAGGGTGCCGATTTTGCCGAGTTGCCGATCGGTGGTCAGTCGGTCGACCCGTTCGACGCCGAGGCAGTCAACGACGCCATAGCCGTTCACGGGCTGGTCTACAGCGCAGGGCTGGTTGATGGCGCCCGCCCGCATTTTTTCCTCGCCGAACTGGAGAGCGAGCGGCGCGCCGATTCCGGTTTCCTGTTGCGTGTCAGTGGACGTGAACTGGCGCGTTGCCTGAGCGCGCCGCCGGCGATGACGCGTGGTTCGACGATCTTTCTGCGTCGTGAGTCGTTGCGGCGTTTTCTGTGGGAGAAATACGAATCCTGGCTGTGGAGCCGGCCGGACAATGCGATGGCGCGGGCACTGGCGTTCTATCCGTTCGATACGGCGCTCGATGATGCCTTGGATACGATGACGACGGCTGAGATGGCCGTGATCGAGGCGCACGAGCAGGGCGAGTACCACGCCGGTCTCGACCTCGGCGAAGCCTGGGAGGCGATGTTGCTGGACATCAGCCTGACCCCGGCGGAGTTGATGGCGCGCGCGGTGCGCGATCACCTGGCCGACTGCACGCACACCTTGCCGATGCTGCTGGCGTCAGGACGTGAGCCATCATTGCACCTGTTCGTCGCCAACCTTGGGGCGATGCGCAAGCAGCTGTTTCCGTCGGTCGTCACCGCCTACCAGGATTGGGTGGATGCCGGAGATGGTGCGGCATTCCTCGATCTCACGCGGCGCGCAGCCGACCACTGGCACGCACTCGCGCTACGGTTGCTCGCGTTGCACGCCGAATACCGTGAGCACAGCGCCCTGCCGATCACGCGGGCTGTCGGGTCTGCCTTCCTGTAGCACCGCTGTTTTGCCGTCGGGGCGCCGAAGGCCGATAATCCAGGGCATTCCGGTCACAGCCCCCATCGCCTCATGGACAATCCATTTCCGATCGAGCGAACCGTCACTCCGCTACGTACCTTTCGCGAGGTAAAACCCGGCAGTTTCATCTACGAGCGCCCCGACACCATCCCGGCAGACTGGTGCAATGAGATGATCCGGCGATTCGAGGCCAGCCCGGAGCAGCAGAACGCGGGGCGGATCGGCCAGGTGCAGGGGCTGGACACCGGGATCAAGCGCACCATGGACCTGGTGGTCAGTGGCAGGGAGGACTGGAAGGATGTCGACCAGGTGTTCTTCCGCTGTGTCGGTGCCGCGCTGTCAGAGTTGCGCGAGACCTTCCCGTTCTTCAAGGGCCCGTTCAAAGACATGGGCTACCAGATCCAGCGCTACCTGCCGGGCGAGTTCTACCACTGGCACATCGACGGTGGCAGCCACGAGTTCAGTCAGCGTCAGCTGGTCGTGATCTGGTATCTCAACGACGTACCCGGTCCCGGCGGTGAAACCGAGTTCCTGTACCAGGATGTCAAGGTCAGGCCGGAGCGCGGCAAGATGGTGGTGTTTCCGCCGTTCTGGACTCACGAGCACCGCGCTGCAACCCTGCACGCCGGGGTCAAGTACATCGCAACCACCTGGGTGGTATTTCGCTGACGTGCCCAGTCTCCTGTCGATCATCGAGCTCGGTGGTTATCCCAACCTGCTGCCGCTGTACCGGCGACTCGGCTTCAATGTCGAGGTGGTCAATTCGCAACGCAAGGCGCGCAGCGCACTGAAAAAGCGCATACCCGACGTTATCGTTGCCGAGTACATCTTCCAGTCTGACTTTCGCGACCGCACGTCCAATCTGGAGACCCTGATGGCGGTGCTGCAGCGCCATCCCGAGGTCAAGGTGATCGTGTTCTACCTGCCGGAGCAGGCCGAGAAGCTGGCGATGCTGGAGGCGCGGTTTTCGCTGTTTGCCAGGATCGCCTTCCCGATCACTGCGGAGAAGGTGGAAGCGGCGCTTCGCTCGGCGGCCGTCACGCCGCTGAACTGAACGGCGGCGCCGTGATCGACCGACCGTCCCGCATTCTTATTTGTTTCATCGATGCGTCACCGGAGTTACATGCATCGACACGAGACTTTGCCTGTCTGATCCAGAGACGGGTAATCAGCGATGAAAAATATCAGCCGGCTTGGACCTTTGCGTGTGCAGACGGTGTGGATTTCCGATGTGCACCTTGGGTTTCGTGGTTGCAGCGCGGAGATGCTGCTGGATTTCCTCCACCATACCGAGTGCGAGACCCTCTACCTGGTCGGCGATATCGTCGACGTATGGAACATGAAACGCGGCCTGTATTGGCCGCAGGCACACAACAACGTCATCCGTACGATCCTGGGGAAGGCCAAGCGCGGGACCCGCGTGGTATTTGTCCCCGGCAACCACGACGAGGTGTTTCGTGATCATGCGGGAACCCATTTTGGCAACGTCGAGATCCTCGAAGAGGTTATCCACGAGACCCGCGACGGCCGCCGTTTCCTGATCGTCCACGGGGATGAGTTCGACGGCGTCGTCACCTGCCATCCCTGGCTGGCAAAGCTCGGCAGTCATGCCTACGACTGGCTGCTGGCAAGCAACCGTTACCTCAACATCGTGCGGCGCCGCCTTGGTATGGGCTATTGGTCGTTGGCCGGTTTTCTCAAGCGCAAAGTGAAGAATGCGGTGAGCTACATCGGCGGTTTCGAGGAAGCGGTGGCCCGTGATGCCAAGCGTCGTGGCGTCGATGGCGTGGTCTGTGGGCATATCCACCATGCCGAGATCCGTGACATCCATGGCATCCGGTATCACAACTGTGGCGATTGGGTGGAGAGCAACACGGCGCTGATCGAACGCTTCGATGGCAGCGTTGAACTGGTGCATTGGGTGACGTCGGACGTGGCTTCGGCAGAAGCCGGGGAAAAGACGGGAAAGGCGATTCGCCTGACGGGGTGATCGTCATTTCGACGGTGCCGGGATCTGGCGGGACGGCCGGTTCACGTCCCTTCGCGTACCGGCGGAACGAGGATGATCAAGCAGACTCGATGGCGGCGTGGCGATGACCGGCGTGTGCCGCTGTGCAGCTTCCATAGAGTTCGAGCAGGCGTGCCGTGGTCGCCTCGACACTCCAGCCGGCCGCTTTTGCGGACGCCTGCGCGCGCAGCCGCGCATGCAGTGCGGGATCGTCGAACAGGCGACGCACCTTGTCGGCGAAGTCTCCGACGTCCTCGGCGGCCACCAGCCCGCCACGTCTGTCGGCCATGACCTCGGCGGTACCCATCACGGCAGTCGAGACAACCGGTGTGCCTGCCTGCATGGCCTCGAGCAACACCAGTCCCTGCGTCTCGGTGTTGGACGCGAACACGAAGACCTCACCCGCTGCATAGCAGTCGGGCAGATCGGTTTCTCGTGACAGGTAACCGACGAACCGGACGTGGCGTTCCAGCCCCAGTGAGGTGCTCAGCTTGTGCAGGTGCCTGGTCGCCGGTCCTTCGCCGGCGACGACCAGCAGACTGCGCGGGTGTGAGTGACGCACCCGGTCGATCACACGCAGCAGGAAGTCGATGTTCTTTTCATGTGCGACACGGCCGACATAGAGCATCAGCTGGCGGTCGTCACCAATGTCGTGTCGTGCGCGAAAGCGCGCACCGTTCCCACCGCTGAAAGCGCCGGCAGGGATGCCGGTGGGGATGATGCCGGCCGGCGTGGTGACGCCGTAGCCATGCAGCACATCGAGCATCGGCCGGGTCGGTACCACCATGGCATCGAGGACCCCGCACTGCGTACGGGAGAAGTGCCGTGCCGCGTAGCGCAGGACCTTGCGAGGTAGCCACGGAAGGTACTTGTCCAGGTATTCCTCGAAATAGGTGTGGTAGGTCTCGACCACGGGAACCCCAAGTTGCCGGCTCAGCCAGACACCTTCGTAATGCGCGGCAAACGGCGTGTGGATATGGATGATGTCGAAGTTGCGCCGTTGCAGTCGGGGGAGGTGTCGGCGCAGGGCGCGCCGCTGCATCAGGCGGTCCTCCGGGTCGACGAACAGGTAGCGCGACGGGATGCGGATGACCTCGAAGCTGTCGTCGAGCGGGGTGGGGTAGGCGGGGGCGATCAGGGTGACTTCGTGGCCCTGCTGCTGCAGTTCGCGGGCAAAGGTGCGAATTGATGTGGAAACGCCGTTGACCCGCGGAAAGTAAACATCGGAAATCTTGAGGATACGCATCGCCGGCGGATTACATGGCGGCCCCGCGACAGAATGATGAATGCCGGATGACGTTTGTGCGACAGGCCAGGTGAAAAAAGCGGCTCGGCACGCAGCCAGGTCGGAGATTCAATGGCTGCGGATTTCCCCCGCTATCCGCAGAGCGCCTCGAAACGTGCCTTGAAGGCATACTCGCGCATCGACTCCGCCTGCGCCTTGTCGGCGATTGCCGGTGATTCCTCCCAGGTCCCGGTGGCATGGTTGTAGACGGAGAATCTATACTGCCTGCCCATCTTGAACACCTTGCTGACGTCCTTGGCCGCCTGCGCCATGGCCTGCATCTTGTTGAGCCCCTTGGGGATGCCGGCATGGGCGATGGCTTCATCGATTTGCGCCGTCGGCGCTGCGGCAGAAGCTGTTTCGGCAACCTCGATCCTGTGGTCGCGTGTCTCGCCTGCCGGGTTGAGCTCGACAGTGAGCACTTCGGGGACCCGGGAAAGGATATACCCGGCCATCAACCTTCCCAGGTTGTGGTCCTCGTTCTCCAGTGCGGTCAACAACTTGTTGGCAGCGATCTGGGCGCGCAGCATGCGGTCGGGCTGCTCGACCCACTCACGGTTGACCTGCCAGCCCCGGTCCATATCGCTGTCCATCCTGGCAAAGAAGTCCTGTGCCTGGTGTAGGAACGCGTCCGGCACATTGAGCTCCAGCAATTGGTCGTCGATCACTACGTTCAGTATCATCCCGATGGTCCCTGACAACGATGGCCAAGGGATTGTACCGCCCATGGGAGATGGATCCAGATGCTGATCGAGATACCGGAGCTGCTCAACAGCGCACAGTTGGCCAAGATCCATGAGTCGCTGGCGCAGGCGCGCTTCGTGGACGGGCGACTCACGGCCGGTATGGCGGCAAGCAAGGTCAAGAACAACGAGGAACTGGCGCTCGAACCGGAGCTGCTGCAGCGCCTTTACCGGATCGTGATGGCCAGCGTCGGGCACAGTGAGGTCTTTCGCAGCGCGGTGTTGCCGGCCAGGGTCGCCGATTTCATCTTTGCACGTTACCAGCCTGGGATGCGGTACGGCGACCACGTGGACGACCCGATCATGGGGCAGGGGCCGCGTTTCCGCAGTGACGTGTCGATGACAATCTTTCTCAATCCACCGGAAACCTACGACGGTGGCGAGCTGGTGATCCGCACGCCGTTCGGCGACCAGCAGGTCAAACTGCCGGCAGGACATGCGGTGGTCTATCCCTCGGCGAGCGTGCACCGTGTGGCCGAGGTCAGTCGCGGCGAACGTCTGGTGGCATTGACCTGGATTCAGAGCTTCGTGCGAGATGCCGCACGGCGTGAACTGCTGTACGAGCTGGATCAGTCACGCCAGCACCTGTTGCGCAGCGATCCGGAGTCGGATGTGACCAAAAATATTGACCGTTCCTATGTGAATCTCTTGCGGATGTGGGCGGACGTTTGACGTGAAACGCGCGAAGCGAGCCTGCGTCCCTCTATCCCTCTGAGAGAGAGTCAGGAGAGAGGGAAACGGCCATGGCCGACAGGTGTTTTTCGCCTGACGGCGTGGATTTTTTTTAAAGCGCGCGGCGGCGCGCACTCGCGTTCATTTCTTTTGCTTGCCCAAAAGAAACGAACCAAAGAAAAAGGCCCCCGAAGACTTGCCCCTCGCCGATGGCGAGGGGTGCCCTGCGCTTCTCGCGATTTCCGGCGCGCGTGAACTCGCGCCCTGCGGTCGCTCAGACATGCACGCGCTTCATCCGGAAATCACTGCGATGCTCGGCGGCGTCAACGGGACTGGGGCGCGCTCCCCCGACCCCTTGGTGCAGCCGAGCACCGCAGGGCCAAAACCGATCAGCGCGAGGACTGTCTGAGCCCATCGCAGATGTGCGAGTTCCGCAGCGCCGGTTTTGGACCGAGGAGCGCAGGGAAGTCGGCGCGCAGCGCCGACCAAGCCTTGGGGTGCCGTTTCTTTTGCCTGCTTTTCTTTGGGCAAGCAAAGAAAAGCAGGGCGAGTGCGCGCCGCCGCGCGCTTTCAAAAACAGATTCCCTTCATCGAGTGCGCAAACAACCCTCCGCCAGAAACGAAAAAAGCAGCCCGGAGGCTGCCTTTTCCGCATCCCGGGGGCCGGCCCCGAGTGCATAGGGTGATCAGTAACCACCCTTGCGATTGACGTAGGGCAGCCCGGCGATCCGGTTGCCCTGCTTGCTCGGTGCGCCCGGGTAGAGGTTGTAGAGATCCTTGCTGCTGATCTTCTTGCCCCAGATCTTGCCCATGTCCTTGTTGATCTGGCGTTCCATCGGCTGGTTGCCGTTGTTGTTGAAGAACTCTTCGCGCAGGTACTTGAGCACGTCGAAGTGCTCCTGGGTCAGCTCACCCATGGTGTCATCCGCGGCGGCAATTGCCATGGCCACGTCCTGGTCCCAGGTATGTGGGTCGGCCAGGTTGCCGTGATCGTCGGTCTCGATGGTCTTGCCGTTTACTTCCAATGCCATGTCTATGCTCCTCTTGTAAGACGAGTGTTATTGCATATCTGCCCAAAGAAAGCCCTTGGCAGGCCGCGGCCACGCGGGCGGGCAAATCGGTGGATCTGGCCGTCGGCGGAGCCACGACAGGCGTGGGGCGCGAAAATCTGGCGCCCGATTGTATTTGAATATCAGCGTTTGTTAAACCATACGCCGGGTGACCCGGTTTTTGGCGGGATCAGCGGTCGTCGTCCGCCTTTTTCACGGCATCTATGCCCTTGTGCGGGATGAACAGGCCGCAGCCCATGTGACGCAGCGGGCCGAGTCCCTGCTGCTGCAGAAGAACCGACTGGTCGGCGTCCAGGCCGGCGATCATGATGCTGCGGGTCTGCACCGGGCCGTCGGGACCGGCCAGTTCGGCGGTTTTTCCGCACAATGCCTTTTTCACGCGGATGCCGCGTTTGGCCAGGTGCGCCACGATTCGCTGCATGAAGGCGTTCTCGTCGACGTCCTCACCCGGTTCGAGCACCACGTGTCGCGAGAAGATGGTGCCCTGGCTGGACAGCTTTTTCTGCTTTGCCCTGCCGATGGTCAGGGGGCAGCCGGCGATGTCGAGTTGTGCACCAATCAGCGCTTCCTCGACATCGCCGATGCGTTCCTGTGGTACGCGCAGGGTCAGCTTGGTGCGACGCGACAGGATCAGCTTCTGGCCGAGTTTCGGATCGGGGCGTTCCCAGCCGTTCTGCGAACCGGCCAGGTGGATGCTGTGCACCCCGAGGCGGTCGTCGTCTTCGATCGCCGGCAGGTGTGCCTTTATCGCATCAGCCAGGTCGTGGGCGTGGTCGACCGGCAGTTCGCGGCACTGGATGTCGAATACCAGGTCGACGATATCGTCGGGCACGGTGAAGTTGCTGGGTTTGTCGTCTTCCTGCCAATACATCGGTTTGCCCTCGCTGATTTACCTTTGGACACGCGGCGGTGGTTTCAGTTGCCGGGGATCTGCGCCTGCAGCGCATCGCGGTCGAACCACCATTGGTCCTGCACCAGGACATCCACCACGTTGCGCAGCCGTACCAGGAATTTGTCCGGGTCGTTGAGCTCGAGGCGCTCGATCCAAAGCTCGAACTGCTGCTGGTTTTCGACCCCACTGTGGCGCCTTGCGACGCGCCCCAGGAGCTGCTGGGCGAAAAAGCTCAGGCGTTCTTTCTCGACACCCTCTGCGGCACGGATGTCGGCCAGGAAGCAGGCTGTCGCGGCAGCCACCGCGGCCCCGTCGGAGTCGTCGGGTGTGTCGTCGATCACGTGGCTGAGCAGGTTGACCGAGATCTCCGGATCGATCGGGAAGGTGACGCCGAGCCAGATCCCATGTCCGAGTGCGATCAGCGAATCGGGCTGGTCGGCCTCGTACAGTATGTTGCAGGCGTCCGCGGCGGCTTCCCAGGCCTGTTCGGCGGTGAGTATGCCGAACGCGGTATGTGCGATCGGCCAGGCCTCGTCACCGCGTTCGAGGATCTGCAGCGCACGGCCGATCTCCAGTTGCAGGGCGGCCCGCTCCAGTGGCGGTGCGTTCTCCGCGAGCCGGTCGAGTTGTTGGCGCAGTTCGACCAGTTCGCCTTCCATCTGTGCCTGCTGGCCCAGTTGTTTGCGCAGCGATTCGGCCGCAGTGTCGTCGAGCTCGTCAGGTTTGTAGTAATCGATCATGCTCAGTACCTGCTGTTGAACGTGGCCTCTAGCTGGTCTTCCCAGTCGCCGGGGGTGTCGGGGTAGGGTGGTTTGACGTCGAAACGCAGGAACATCTCGCCCTGGCGCGCGAACTCCCTGATCACTTCCTTCAGATCGTCGAAGGTCTGCACCTCCTGGTTGGCGATCAGGATCTGGCTGAGGTAAAGCATGGATCTCAGTACTCCTTGGGCAGCGGCAGTCGCTGGTAATAGCGTGCGCGGTAGATCAGACGTTTGGCTCCGGATGCCGGGTCGTCCCGGAAACCGTCTCTGCGGTGCAGGATGTTGTTGGTTATGACCCCTTCTCCAGCCTGCAGCCGATATCTCAATATGTGGTCGTCACCGTGCCTGAACAAGTCGAGCAGAAAGCCTGCCGCCGCGCGTGTTGCCGCGTCGTCCTTCCAGATCACGTTACGCTGCCGTGCCGAATAGCGCATGTGCAGCGAACCGTCGGCGGGTGACACAGAGAATACCGGTCCACCGTGGTCGGGGCGGATTTGTTCGCCGCCCTCGGTGTTGCTGGGGATGGTAAAGGCGTCCGCTGCCATCAATGCCCTGATCCATTCCGGGTTTTGGTCGCGTATCCGGATATAGGCGATCTCGTGGTCCAGCAGTTCGTTGTCACCGCCCTCGGCGGCCGGTTGCGCGCAGTACAGCAGCCAGGCGCGCACCTGGTGCTCGCCGGTGTTGTAATAGCCATCGGTGTGCCATCCCAGCGGCCTGTTGGTGTAAGGGATGTAGGTGTGATCCGTGGCGGTGGCCTTCACCGTGATCGCAGTGACGCCGCTGTCCTCGGCACAGAGATTCTGGTCGAGATCGAGCAGGCCGATGTGCCGCCCGAATACCCGGAGGTCGCGCTCGATATCCGCAATCGGCGCATCCAGCCGGAACAGTGCAAGATTGCGCGCCTCGCAGCTGCGCAGCAGCGCTTCCCGCTCGGTCCCGGTCAGTTCAGCCGGGTGCCCGATCGATATCGCCTGCGGCATGCCGTGACGGGCCAGTTTGGCGGCGCGCCAGGCGATATAGGTGGCGTCATCGTCGAGTGAAAAAGGCGAGGGCGGCGGTGCGATATTGCCGGCGATCATGTTCAATTCGCGACTCTGGTCATGTGGTGATACCTGTTGTGGATTCCCGGGGTACAGCCATTAGCAGGTTAGGATACGCTAAAGTACCAGTGTGACCCACATTGGAAGAAATTCAGTGAATTCAACGTCCTGTAATTTCTATTTGACCTGGGTCAAATAGCCACATATCCCCAATGGGATAGCCGGTTATCCCCCGTATCCCCCAATGGTGGAGTATGGGCGGCCCCAATGCTCCCCTAATATTAGCGACCGTTGATAGGGGGGCTCGGTGCCCGGCCGGCACCAACGCGGGTGTGGCCCGTCTTTACCCCGGCCCTCTATCCGATGAGTGACCAAAGGATCACGTCGTGCTGCCGATTCGATCGGCTCGGCGACTGCGGAATTCCGCCAAATACGAACGATTAGTCAGGAGAAACAGCGACATGGCAATCGACCGGTATCCCACAACCATGATCGACCAGCTTGAAGAAGGCCCGTGGCCCAGCTTCATCAGCGGTATCAAGCGCCTGCGCGACGAGCATCCGGAAGCGCGCATCAACGAGATGACCAACTCCCTGTTGGGGCAGCTCGAGCACTCTTACGAGACCCGCAAGGGATACTGGAAGGGCGGCACCGTTTCCGTTTACGGATACGGCGGCGGCATCATTCCGCGTTTTTCTGAAGTCGGTAAGGCCTTCCCCGAATCCAAGGAGTTCCATACCCTGCGCGTTCAGCCGCCTGCGGGTAACCACTACAGCACCGGGATGTTGCGGCAGCTCGCCGACAGCTGGGAGAAGTGGGGTTCGGGCCTGGTGACCTTCCACGGCCAGACCGGCAACATCATGTTCATCGGTACCACCACCGAGAACACCCAGCACTTCTTCGACGAGATCAACGAGTATGGCTGGGACCTCGGCGGCGCCGGTCCCTGCGTTCGCACCGCGATGTCCTGCGTCGGCGCTGCGCGCTGCGAGATGTCCTGCACCAACGAGCAGAAGGCGCACCGTCTGCTGGTGAACAACTTCACCGATGACGTGCATCGTCCGGCACTGCCGTACAAGTTCAAGTTCAAGGTCTCGGGCTGCCCGAACGACTGTCAGAACGCGATCGAGCGTGCTGACTTCGCTGTGATCGGCACCTGGCGTGACGACATGAAGGTCAACCAGGAAGAGTGGAAGGCCTACGTGGGTCGCAAGGGCCGTCAGCACGTCATCGACAACATCATCACCCGTTGCCCGACCAAGGCGCTGGCGCTGAAGGACGACGACTCGCTGGCCGTCAACAACAAGGATTGCGTGCGCTGCATGCACTGCCTCAACGTCGTGCCGAAGGCGCTGCACCCCGGCGACGACAAGGGCGTGACCATTCTTATCGGTGGCAAGCGCACACTGAAGATCGGCGACCTGATGGGCACCGTCGTGGTGCCGTTCAAGAAGCTCGACACCGAGGAAGACTGGGAATCCCTGGTCGAAATGGCCGAGGAGATCATCGACTTCTGGGCGGAGAATGCACTGGAGCACGAGCGCTGTGGTGAGATGATAGAGCGCATCGGTCTGGTCAATTTCCTCGAAGGTATCGACATCGACGTCGATCCGAACATGGTCAACCATCCGCGTGAGTGTTCCTACGTCCGTATGGATGGATGGGACGACGAGGCGCTCAAGTGGTTCGACCGTCAGGCCGAGGCGTCCTGATCCGGACCGATCGTTAAAGAACCCTGTCCTCGCGGAGCGGCTGCCTGGCAGCTGCTCCGCAGGGAAAGCTTTACGCAAATAGCCCCGCTTTTTGGAGGGATAAGATGGCGAAAGAAATGCGCGAGCCGATCGAGACTGGGTGTCCCGATCCGTTCCAGTACATGCACCCGGTAATGCGTCGCAACTTCGGTATGTGGGCCTACCACACGCACCCACGCCCTGGCGTCCTGATGCACGTCGCCAAGAACGGTGACAAGGTATGGACGATCCGTGTCGGCACCCAGCGTATCCTCGACGTGTTCACCCTGCGCACCCTGTGCGACATCGGTGACACCTATGGTGAAGGCTATGTGCACTTCACCATCCGGTCGAACATCGAGTACATGGTCACCGACGAAGCCAAGGTGCAGCCGCTGATCGACGCGATCGAGAAGGCCGGCTTCATCGTTGGTGGCACGCAGAACTCGGTCACGATGATTTCGCACACCCAGGGTTGGTTGCATTGCGACATCCCGGGCACCGATGCGTCGGGCGTGGTCAAGTCGATGATGGACGAGCTGATCGACGAATTCCGCAACGCGAACATGCCGAACCGCGTGCATATCACCACTTCCTGCTGCCAGATCAACTGTGGCGGCCAGGGCGATATCGCGATCAACGTACAGCACACCAAGCCGCCGAAGATCAACCACGATCTGGTTGCCAACGTGTGCGAGCGCCCGTCGGTCGTGGCGCGCTGCCCGGTGGCGGCGATTCGCCCGGCCATGGTCAATGGCAAGCCTTCGCTGGAAGTCGACGAGAAGAAATGCATCTGCTGTGGTGCCTGCTTCCCGCCGTGCCCGCCGATGCAGATCAACGATGCCGAGCACACCAAGCTGGCGATCTGGGTTGGTGGCAACCACTCCAACGCACGTGGCAAGCCGACCTTCCAGAAGCTGGTCGCAGCCGGTATCCCGAACAACCCGCCGCGCTGGCCCGAAGCAACCGCGATCGTGAAGAAGATCCTCAAGGCCTACAAAGAGGGTGCTCGCGACTGGGAGCGTATCAATGAGTGGATTGAGCGTATCGGCTGGCCGCGTTTCTTCGAGGAAGTCGAACTGCCGTTCACGAAGTACCACATCGATAACTGGCGTGGTTCGCGCAAGAGCTTGAACTCCTCCACCTACATCCGCTTCTGATTGCGGTTAAAGACGAGGTCATACGACGTTATGAAATTGGCAGTACAGGTGAACGAGGGGCCCTACCAGCATCAGGCGTCCGACTCGGCTTACCACTTCACCAAGGCGGCTCTGGAGAAGGGCCACGAAGTGTTTCGTGTGTTCTTCTACCACGACGGTGTGCTCAACGGCACCCGTCTGACCACGCCGCCCCAGGATGACCGCAACATCGTCAACCGCTGGGTGGAGCTGGCTGAGAAGTATGACCTCGATCTGGTCCTGTGCGTGGCAGCGGCCCAGCGCCGCGGCCTCGTGGACGAGGGTGAGGCACAGCGCAACGGCAAGGATGCGACCAATATCGCACCCAAGTTCCGGATCTCCGGCCTGGGCCAGCTGATCGAGGCCGCCATCCAGTCCGACCGTCTGGTCGTATTCGGTGATTGAGGGAGTTTGAGCGATGTCTGATGTCAAGAAGTTCATGTATCTGAACCGTCGTGCTCCCTACGGCACCATCTACGCCTGGGAGTCGCTCGAAGTCATTCTGATCGGTGCGGCTTTCGACCAGGAAGTCAGCCTGATGTGCATGGATGACGGTGTGTACCAGCTGGTCAAGGGTAGCGATACCTCGCAGTCCGACATGAAGAATTTCATGCCGACCTACCGCACGCTCGGCGACTACGGGGTACGTCACATGTATGTCGACAAGGCTTCACTGGAGGCTCGCGGTCTGACGCAGGATGATCTCATCGAAGTGGCCTGGGAAGACTTCGAGACCGAGGAAGAAGTCGACAACATCGTTGAAATAGTGGATGCCGACCAGGTTGCGAAGCTGATGGCCGAATCCGAAGTCGTATTCAGTTGAGGTATTCCGATGGCTGATCTGCACACAGTTAACAAGTCACCGTTCGAAAAGAACTCGCTGGAAACGGCGATCAGGTATTCGCTTGCCGGTTCGTCGATCCTGCTGCTTGAAGATGGCGTCTACGGTGCGACCAAGGGCACCGCGATGGAAGGAATGGTGAAAGATGCAATGGGCGACAGGAAGGTCTATGCCCTGCGCTCTGATCTCATGGCTCGCGCCATCAAAGAAGATCGTGTCATCGACGGCGTCCAGATCGTCGATTACGCAGGTTTCGTCGATCTGGTGGAAGCCAACGACAAAGTACAGGCCTGGCTGTAAAGCCCGACTGATTTAACAAACTCTTTCTGAGAGGAGATAGACAATGCCTATCGTAGTAGATGGTAAGACCTTTGAAACCGACGAAGAGGGCTACCTGGCCAACATCAATGAATGGGTACCTGGCGTTGCCGGTGTGATGGCTGCAGAAGATGAACTCGAGCTCACTGATGAGCATTGGGACATCATCAACTTCCTGCGCGAGTACTACGAAGAGTATCAGATCGCGCCGGCGGTCCGTGTTCTGACCAAGGCTGTCGGCAAGAAGCTGGGCAAGGACAAGGGCAACAGCAAGTACCTGTACGGCCTGTTCCCGTACGGTCCCGGCAAGCAGGCTTGCCGCTACGCTGGTCTGCCGAAGCCGACCGGCTGCGTCTGATTCGCAGTTGATCCCCGGGCGGATCATTCGTGATCCGCCCGGCCCATCAAACTGAAAAGAGGTTTTCGGAAACATGTCGTTTCTGACGGTCGCATTTGCTGCACTTTTTTACGCCGCCACGCTGTTGCTGGTGGTGGGTCTGGTTCGCCGAATCTCGCTGTATTGGAGAACCCCGGCACCGCTGAAGATCCCCACAACACCGGCACCTGTCACCCAGGGTGGCGTCGTGCTGCGCATGTTCCGTGAAGTGGTCTTTTTCGAAAGCCTTTTCAAGTCGACCAAGTGGACCTGGTTGTTCGGCTGGGTATTTCACATGGCATTGTTCGCCGTGCTGTTCCGGCACCTGCGGTACTTTACCGAAGCTGAATCAATCATGGCTGTAGTGGCCTTTGTCAGCCCGCTGTTCAAGTACCTGGCATTCGCAATGATCGTCGGTCTGCTCGGCCTGTGGGGGCGTCGGCTGTTCGTCGACCGTGTGCGTTATATCTCGGCACCGTCGGATCACCTGATGTTGCTGTTGCTGCTGCTGATTGGCATCAGCGGCGCGATGACCACGTTTGTTGCACACACCGACGTGGTTGCAGTGAAGGCATTTTTCCGCAGCCTGATGACGTTCAGTTTCAGCGACATGCCGAATCTGCCCACCGATCCGTTCATTGTCGTGCACCTGCTGCTGGTCGCCGTGTTGATGATCATTTTCCCGATCAGCAAGCTGCTTCACGCGCCGGGTGTGTTCTTCAGCCCGACCCGCAATCAGGTTGACAACCCTCGCGAGCAGCGCCACATCGCCGATTGGGCGCGCAAGCTGGAACAGTAAGTCGGAGCAAGGTCAGCGAGCATGGCAAAAGCAGATTTTGAAATCCCTGAGCTGAAAGAATTCCCCGAAGTACCGTCGGTGGTCGTGGGCACGATGGCACACAGCCAGCCCTATATTGCCAAGCCGGAATTCCAGGAGCCGCTGGGTTTCCCGGGAGAACTGCCCGACGACTGGCACGACAAGGCCATCGATGCGATGGGCGATCTGCTGGGTAAATACCGCTCGCTGCAGGTCTATCTGGATTCCTGTGTCAAGTGCGGCGCCTGTACTGACAAGTGCCATTACTATCTCGGCACCAGCGATCCGAAGAACATGCCGGTGGGCCGTCAGGACCTGCTGCGCAAGGTCTATCGCCGCTACTTCACCTTTGCAGGCAAATATTTTCCGAAGCTGGTCGGTGCAGAAGACCTGACCAAAGAGGTTCTCGACGACTGGTACAGCTATTTCCACCAGTGTTCGCAGTGCCGTCGCTGCTCGGTTTTCTGCCCGTACGGCATCGATACCGCAGAGATCTCGATGGCGGCGCGTGAGATCATGGACCGCATCGGTGTTGGGCAGAAGTACTGCAACGAGATCATCGGCAAGGTCTACAAGATCGGCAACAACCTCGGCCTGCCTGAAGCAGCCCTGGCAGACACGCTCGAAGGCCTGGAAGAGGATGTAGAGGACGATACCGGTGTCGCGGTGAAATATCCGCTGGACGTCAAAGGAGCGGACATCCTGCTGGTCACTCCCTCGGCAGACTTTTTCGCAGAGCCGCACGTCGATGGACTGATCGGTTATGGCAAGGTGTTCCACGAAGCCGGTGTCTCGTGGACGCTGAGCTCGAAGGCCTCGGAGGCCGCAAACTTCGGCATGTTCATCGGCTCGTACGAGAACATGCGCCGGGTGTCGATGCGCATCCGCGAGGCGGCCCTCGAGCTGGGCGTCAAGCGCATTGTCTTTGGTGAATGCGGCCACGCCTGGCGTGTCGCTTACAGCTTCCTTAATACGCTCGCCGGTCCGTTCGACTTCCTCGATCCGAAGTATCCCGTGCCGCAGCACATCCTGGAGTTCACCTGGGGTGAGATGCAAAAGGGCACCCTGAAGATCGACAAGTCGGCCAACGACGACATGGTTGTAACTTTCCACGACTCGTGCAACGTTGCCCGCGCCTCGCGCATGGGTCCGGAGCCGGGCGGACAGTTCAAGATCCCGCGCAACGTCATCAAGGCGGTGTGCAACCACTTCGTGGATATGGCGCCGGAAACCATCCATGAAAAGACGTTCTGCTGCGGCGGTGGCGGCGGTCTGTTGACCGACGACCTTATGGAGTTGCGCGTCAAGGGCGCCAAGCCACGCATGGAAGCGCTCAAGAACGTGATCGAAGAGCACGGCGTGACCAATATGGCAGCGATCTGCGCGATCTGTAAGTCGCAGTTTACGAAGGTGCTGCCGTACTACGGTCTGGACATGGACATGATTGTCAGTGTCCACCAACTGGTTTCGAACGCCATCGTCCTTACTGGGCAGACCAATGAAGACGATGATGACGAAGATGAATCCGCAGGCGACGACGACTGAGACGTCTCGTTATCTGCTAACGAACAAAACCGGTCCCACGGGATCATCTGGGCATAAAGGTAAGGAGAGTTTTAGATGGCAACTCCTAGCGATGAGATGAACACCAAACTCACTTGGCGCCGTTTCGAAGACGGAGAGAACCGGTGGGATTCCTTTACGGACAAGATCTTCAAAGAGGATACCTCGCACAAGTGCCCGACCTATGTGCACAAGACGCCGCCGTGCCAGGGTAGCTGCCCATCGGGTGAAGACATCCGTGGCTGGCTGGCGATCGTGCGCGGCCAGGAAAAGCCTGTTGCCGGCATGGACATGGGCGAGTACGCATTTCGCCGTTCGACCGATGCCAACCCTTTCCCTTCGATGATGGGTCGTGTCTGCCCGGCACCCTGCCAGGATGGCTGCAACCGCAACGAGGTCGAGGACTTCGTCGGCATCAATGCCGTGGAGCAGTGGATTGGTGACAATGCCCTGGCCAACGGCTACAAGTTCGTTGCCGGCGCAAGCACCGGCAAGAAAGTCGCGGTGATCGGTGGTGGCCCGGCTGGCATGGCAGCGGCCTACCAGCTGCGTCGCAAAGGCCATTCGGTCGCGATCTTCGAGTCGCAGCCGGAACTTGGCGGCATGATGCGTTACGGCATTCCGAACTACCGTATCCCGCGCGACAAGCTCGCGGGCGAGATCCAGCGCATCATCGACATGGGTGAGGTCGATGTGCGCACCGGTGTGCGTGTCGGCAAAGACGTCACCGTCGAACAGCTCGAAAAAGACTACGATGCGATTCTCTGGGCCGTCGGCTGCTGGACCGGTCGTGGACTCCCTGTCGCTGGCTGGGAAGGTACCCCGAACTGCGTGTCCGG
>Ga0116152_10000271_pt1 | contig 42013 bp, 42 predicted proteins | sample AD_UKC119_MetaG_FD_89894 | JGI IMG/M metagenome (GOLD analysis project Ga0116152, IMG submission 89894) | Active sludge microbial communities of municipal wastewater-treating anaerobic digesters from Hong Kong - AD_UKC119_MetaG | ecosystem: Engineered > Bioreactor > Anaerobic > Digestate... | reverse complement strand
GATTTCATGCAGAGCCTCTTTGGCCTTTGCTTGAAGCGACTTTGGCAGGCAGTTCAGCACATTCATCGTCTTATGCATCCAGCACCGCTGCTGCCGGCTTTCCGGATAGACCTCCTCCAGTGCCGCCCAGAAGCCCATGGCGCCGTCACCGAGCGCCAGTTGGGGGATATTCATCCCGCGGGACTTCAGCTTCAGCAGCGCCTCACGCCAGCTCCGGGTCGATTCCCGAACCCTGTCCTCAATCGCCAGAAAGTGCTTCTCGCCCCGCTCATTAGACGCCGTCGGCCCACACATAAACCCAGCGCGCCCTGTCCAGTGGCGCTTCGCGCCACGCTTGGTATTCCTGCGCCCAGCTGCGCTTCAACCGCGATACCGTGCTGGCCGACAAACCCCGGGCCTCCGGACCAACCAGGACCTCCCTCCAGAGCCGCGCTCATCTCGCCGCTGGAAACACCCTTCAGATACAGCCAGAGCAGCGCCGCTTCCAGTGACTGGGTCTTGCGCACATACGGCGGAACCCGTGCCGAGCGAAACGTTACCGGCTCCCCGGTCTTCGCGCGGACCTTGGGGATATTTACCGTCAGCGGGCCAATCCCGGTCTGAATCGCTCGCTCCGGCTGGTAACCATTGCGCACCACGCCCGCTCTGCCATCTGCCAGTGTTCGATCTGAATGTGCGGCCAGCAGCTCCTGCACCTCGGTCTTGATGGCCTGCTGCAGAAGCTGCCTGGCGCCTGAACGCAGGAGTTCTGTCAACGGATTCTCTGATCGACCTTCAAATTCAATGACGTTACTCTTTTCCATGGTGGCGTATCCTTTTGGCTGATTGGTTTTTTGGCGATAACAAATCAACCAGATACGCCGCTTTTTTTCAAACCCTCAAACACCAGATTCGGTTATAACTCCATCAAGGGCCGCCTTGCTCACGCCGCCGATGGCCCAGTGTTCATGAGGCATTTCGTGCAGCACAACGCGTACCTGCTCAGGTTTTACATTCAGTGTTTCCACCGCGACGGCGGTGACTTTCCTGAAAAAAGCTTCCTTTTGCTGCTGGCTGCGACCGGCCAGAATGGTGGCTTGAATAAGTGGCATGTTTTCCTCCTGAATCAGGCGTTATCCCTGTCAGGGGAGGGCTGCTGCCCACTTCCTGACAGGGGAAAGGCCGGGGACGGGTTCTTGCTTAAGTAAAGCGCATGCTGACGCTGCCCAGATCCTGATAACGCACGCACACGCTATCACCCGCTTTTACACCAACGGCTGCAGTAATTCCACCGGTCATGATGAAAGTGCCTGCCGGAATTTCCTCACCGCGCTCTGCCAGCATATTGGCGAGCATGGCCACACTGGCTGCCGGATGCCCCAGCACGGCAGCACCTGCACCGGTGGCAACCACTTCGCCATTGATTTCCATGACCACGCCCAGCGTTTTCATGTCGACTTCATCCGCGCGTCTGATATTGCCGCCGGTAACGAAGCGGGCGGAGGATGCATTATCGGCCACCACGCTCTTGAGGTCGAACTTGAAGTCACGATAACGCGAATCAATCACTTCCACGGCCGGCAATACCGCCTCGGTTGCCGCCAGTACATGCGCCACGGTGCAGCCGGGACCGCGTAACGGCTGGTTGGTGATAAGGGCAATTTCAGCTTCCACCTTGGGGTGGATCAGTTCGGAAGTCTTGACCTCGCCCCCATCCGGAATATTGAAATAGTCGGCGAGGAAAGCGTAAACCGGTACTTCCACCCCCATCTGCTTCATTTTGGCGTAGGAGGTCAGCCCCATTTTCAGGCCGATTACACGATTGCCACGGGCTTCCTTGCGGCGGCGAATTTCAAACTGGATATCGTAGGCGTCTTCCCAGTCCATGTCCGGGTAGTCGTCGGTGATCTTGGTGACATCAACAGCCTGCAATTCCGCGTTTTCCAAATGTTCGGCCAGTTCGGCAATAATGGCCCTGCTCAATGTTGCCATCTTCAACCTCCCCGCTTGCGCAGCATTTCCAGCGCCACATCTTCAATCATGTCTTCCTGGCCGCCGATGACACCGCGCCGCCCCAGCTCCAGCAGGATTTCACGCGCCGGGATGCCGTGACGTTCTTCAGCCCGTTTGGCATGCAGCAGGAAGGAGGAATACACCCCGGCATAGCCCAGTGTCAGGGCATTGCGGTTAATGCGTGGCAGGTGATCATGACCCATAATCGGCACGGCCACATCTTCGGCGGCATCCATCAGCGCGCTCAGGTCAACACCGGTTTCGACACCATACATTTCACACACGGCAGCAAACACTTCCAGTGGCGTATTGCCCGCACCTGCCCCGAAACCGGCCACGGAACCGTCAATCCGGGTCGCACCGGCTTCCACGGCGGCCAGTGAATTGGCCACCGCCATGGCAAGGTTGTGGTGGCCGTGGAAACCGATTTCAATTTCTGTCGGGAAATGGTCGCGCAGCATGCCGATCTTTGCCTTCACGTCTTCCGGCAGCATGTGTCCGGAGGAATCGGTCATGTACAGGCAGTTCGCACCGTAACCATGCATCAGTTTGGCCTGTTCCAGAATCTTTTCCGGGCTGACCATGTGACTCATCATCAGGAAACCGACCGTATCAAAGCCCTGTTTGGCGGCGTATTTGATGTGCTGTTCGGCAACATCGGCTTCGGTACAGTGGGTGGCCACACGCACGCTTTTCACACCGAGGTCTTCGACCATTTTCAGGTCTTCAATGGTCCCGATACCGGGCAGCATCAGGATGGAAACCTGTGCGTGCTGCAGGTGCGGAATCACCGCCTGCAGGTATTCCTTGTCGGTATGCATGCCAAAGCCGTAGTTAACCGAGGAGCCGGCCAGACCGTCACCGTGGGTGACTTCGATCAGGGAAACTTTCGCCTTGTCGAGTGCCTGTGACAGGTCCTGCATGTTTTCCAGGGTGAACTGGTGGCGGATGGAGTGCATCCCGTCGCGCAATGACATATCGTGCAGGCGGATTTTTTTACCTTTCAGATTCATGGCTCACTCCCTCCTTCAGGCTTTCAGCATCTGTTCGGCGAACATTTCGGCGGTACGTGCAGCCGCCGCTGTCATAATATCGAGATTGCCCGCATATTCCGGCAGGTAATCCCCCCGCCCGCGGACTTCGGCAAACACGCTGACCCGGTTGCCATCAAAAACCGGGCCTTCCTTGACGCGGTAGCCGGGTACGTATTTTTGCACTTCGGCTTCCATGGCCTTGACCGATTCGATGATTGCATCACGCTGCGGTTCTTCTTCGGTAATGCAGTGGATGGTATCGCGCATCATCAGCGGCGGTTCTGCCGGGTTGAGGATAATAATGGCCTTGCCCTTTTTTGCACCACCGACTTTTTCCACCGCACCTGCCGTGGTCTGGGTGAATTCATCGATATTTTTGCGGGTACCGGGGCCGGCAGACCTGGAGGAAACGGTGGCGACGATTTCACCATAACGCACCGGCTGCACCCGGCTGACCGCGAAGACCATCGGGATGGTTGCCTGCCCGCCACAGGTCACCATATTGACGTTTTCTTCGCCCTTGTTGAGATGATCCTGCAGATTCACCGGCGGCACGCAGAACGGGCCGATGGCCGCCGGGGTCAGGTCGATGACTTTCACGCCTTTCTCAACCAGCTTGCGCGATGTTTCGGCGTGCACATAGGCCGAAGTCGCATCGAAAGCAATTCGGATATTGTCCTTCTCAAGATGGGGGATCAGGCCATCCACACCTTCATGAGTGGTTTTGAGGCCCTTGTCACGCGCCCGTGCCAGTCCCTCGGATTCGGGATCAATGCCTACCATCCACACCGGTTCCAGCACCTCACTGCGCAGCAGCTTGTATAACAGGTCGGTACCGATATTACCCGGACCGATCAATGCACATTTGATTTTTGCCATGATTTCTCTCTCCAAACTCAGCTGAAACGCACTGCAGTGCGCCCGATTCCTCCAATACTCACGCTCATGTAATCACCCGGCTTGACCGGTTGCAGCGGCACCAGTGAGCCGGACAGGATCACCTCACCCGCTTTCAGCGGCACGCCAAACCGGCCCAGTGTATTCGCCAGCCACACCACACAGCTGACCGGGGAAGAACCCAGCGCTGCCGCACCCGCACCGGTGGAGATCACCTGTCCATTCAGTTCCACCACCATGCCAACCGTGGAAAGATCAAGCCTGCGCGGATCAGCTGCCTGTGAACCGAGCAGAAAATACCCGCAGGAAGCGTTATCAGCCACGGTATCCTGAATCTTGATTTTCCAGTCCCGAATGCGCGAATCGACAATTTCGAAACACGGTACGATGAAATCAGTGGCACGCAATACATCGGAGGCAGTGATACCGGGGCCGTTCAGGTCATGTCTGAGAACAAAGGCAATCTCACCCTCGGCACGCGGCTGAATCATTTTGGTGCTCAGCGACAACGGTTCGCTTTCATCCACGCACATGGCATCGGTCAGGTAGCCGAAGTCAGGCTGATGCACGCCGAGCATGCGCTGTACCGACGCACTGGTGACGCCGATTTTCTTGCCAATGACTTTTTCACCATCCTGATCGATGCGCTTTTGCAACAGGCCGGCGGAAACCGTGTAGGCATCCTCAATCGTCATGTCCGGTGCACGGTCGGTCAGCGGTGCGAGCATTTCCTGATGACGCAGGGCGTGGTACAACTCATCGGCAAAAGTCTGGATTTGTTTTGCTGGTAACATGACTTCCCCTTACAACTTGACGCAGACGTTTTTCAGCTCGGTATAAAATTCAAGGGAGTGGACACCCCCCTCACGCCCGATACCGGAATGTTTCATGCCACCGAACGGGGTACGCAGGTCACGCAGGAACCAGGAGTTGACCCACACGATACCGGCATCCAGTTGGGCGGCGACACGGTGCGCGCGTGAGGTATTTTCCGTCCACACGGCAGCAGCCAGGCCGTATCGGGTGTCATTGGCCCATTTGATCACTTCATCTTCGGCATCAAACGGCTGGACATGGCAGCAGGGGCCGAAGATTTCTTCCTTGACGGTGACAGCGCTTTCCGGCAGGCCGGTCCAGATGGTCGGCTGTACCCAGTTACCGTCAGCCAGTGCACCCGGCATTTCGGGAGCGCCGCCGCCGGTAATCAGGTTCGCGCCTTCTTCCATGGCTTTGGCATAGTAGGACAGCACTTTCTGCTGATGTTCCTTGCTGATCAGCGGTCCCATGCTGGTACAGTCATCATCCCAGGCACCCAGCTGCATGCTTTCGGCGGCTTCCTTCAGGCGTGCCAGAAATTCGTCAAAAATCGGACGTTCGACATACACGCGTTCGGTACCGAGGCAGACCTGCCCGCAGTTGGCGAAGACGGAACGCAGGGTGCCCTCAATGGCCTTTTCCATATCGCAGTCGGCGAACACCAGTGCCGGATTCTTGCCGCCCAGCTCAAAAGAAACATGGCGGATGTGGTCGGCGCTGGCTTTGACAATGGCTGCGCCGGTACGGGTTTCACCCGTAAAGGTGATGCCGTCGATATCCGGGTGTGTGGTGAGGAACTCGCCTGCCGAATCGGGACCGAAACCGTGAACGACGTTGAACACGCCTTTCGGCACATCCGCAGCGTTCATCACCTCACCGAGCAGGGCCGTGGTGCGCGGGGTTTCCTCGGAGGGTTTGACGATCACCGTATTGCCACAGGCCAGCGCCGGGCCGACTTTCCAGGTCATGAGCAGCAGCGGCAGATTCCAGGGGCTGATGACGGCAATCACGCCCTTGGGTTTGCGGATGGCGTAGTTGAGTGCACCCTTGCCATCGGGGGTGTCGAGCATGAAGCTTTCGGTCGGTACGTTCTTGAACAGGTCAGCGAAGACCTTGAAGTTGGCCGCACCACGCGGAATGTCAATGTGTGAAGCCAGGGATTTCGGTTTGCCGGTATCCAGACATTCAGCTTCCAGAAATTCATCAAAACGGGCATTGATACCGTCAGCCACCTTGTGTAACAGCGCCATGCGCTCTTCCACCGGCATTTTGCCCCACGGGCCTGTCAGTGCTGCTCTGGCGGCTGCGACGGCCTGGTCAACTTCGGGTTTGCCGGCTTCGTGCACCACACCGATTTGCTGGTTGGTGGCCGGGTTGATATTGGCGAAGGTTTTTCCCGATGTGGAGCCACTGAACTCGCCATTGATGAAATGCCTGATCTCTTGCATTGCCGGATTCCTCTCCTGTGGGTATGAATAGGGCAAGCATACTGCATTATTGTCGATAATTAAATATTTTATCGATTTTTTTGAAAAATAACGATGTAGTGGGAAATGATACGAATTGGGGCGAAAATACAGGAACTTGATATACTGTCACTTTTCGCTAACAAACAACTGATAAAGGGCCATGAGCAAAAGCCTGCAACCAATCCAAGCACCCAGGACCATGACGGATTATGCCTATACACAGGTGCGTGAAGACATTATCCAGGGGCATCTGGCCCCCAACAGCAAACTCAAGATTGATGCCTTGCGCAACACTTACGATGTGGGCGCAACACCGATTCGGGAAGCACTGAGCCGCCTGAGCGCTGAGGGCTTTGTCCTGATGGAGGGACAGCGCGGTTTCCGGGTTTCACCCATTTCACTTGAAGACCTTAACGATGTCACCGAACTGCGCATCATGCTGGAGCTGAAAGCGCTGCGTAACAGCATCCTGCATGGGAATGATGAGTGGGAGTCGCAGGTGGTTTCCACCTATTACCAGCTCAGCAAGGTGGAGGAAGGCAAGCTGTTTGACGACCTTGCCCATTGGGAGCAACGCAACCACGACTTCCACTGGGCACTGATTTCAGCCTGTGCCTCCAAGTGGCTGCTGCATTTTTACAATACCCTGTATGACCAGCATCAGCGTTACCGCAATATGTCGCTGGTCGCCAATCTGGGCCAGCGTGACCTGCATGCTGAACACCAGCGCATCTATGACGCGGCACTGGCGCGGGATGTGGAAACGGCCTGCCGTGAGACGGAAGCACATATCCAGAAGACAGCAGCAGTTGCACGCCAGATGCTGCTGGAGCAGATGGAAGGGCAGCCAGGGTGAAGGCGGTACCAGTGGCCGCAGCACCAATATGGACGCATGCGGTCGCTGTTGACTGCACCGACTGTAGCGGCTGCTGGGGCGGGTATTTGGCTGCGCGTGCCGCCGATACCTCAAGCCTTCGGGCTGTTGCGCCGGTTGCGGAAGACCAGTGGTTTTGCGCTGCTGCTCCGGCCTGGCAGTTCTGCCCGCAGGGCCGCTTCGGTCACCACCTGATGCAGGGGGGAAAGTGCACAGGTCGGGTCAGTATTGCGCGGGTCGCCGGTGAGCTTGAAAGCCTGACATCGGCAGCCACCATAGTCCTTTTCCCGTTCATCACAGCTGGCACAGGGTTCCTTCATCCAGCCGGTGCCCCGGAAGGCATTGAAAGCCGGTGATTCATACCAGATCCATTCCAGGGAATGGTCACGCACATTGGCAAACTCCAGCCCCGGCAGATCACGTGCCGCATGACAGGGCAGGGCCACACCGTCCGGTCCCACCGCAAGAAACACCCGTCCCCAGCCATCCACACAGGGCTTGGGGCGGCCTTCATAGTAGTCTGGTACCACGAAGTAGATTTTCATCCGGCCCTTGAATTTTTCCTGATAGCGGTGTGCCACGGCTTCGGCAGCCTGCACCTGCTGCCGGCTGGGTAGCAGCCGGTCGCGGTTCAGCAGTGCCCAGCCTTCATACTGGGTAGTGGCCAGTTCGACATAATCAGCTTCCAGCTCGGCAGCCAGGTCAAGCATGCCGGCAACATGGTCGATATTAAGGCGATGAATCACAAAGCACAGTACCATGGGATAGCCTTGGGCCTTGACGGCACGGGCCATGGCTTTTTTCTGCTCAAAGGATTCGCAGCCGGCAATGTAGTCATTCAGCGCCTGACTGTCGGACTGGAAGCTGATCTGGATATGGTCCATGCCCTGCTCATGCAGTTCCGCCACCCGGTCGGCATCCAGCCCGACGCCCGAAGTGATCAGGTTGGTGTAATAGCCGAGTTTGCGCGCCGCTCCGACCAGGGTACCCAGGTCCTTGCGCACCAGCGGTTCGCCACCGGAGAAGCCGAGCTGGGCGGCACCGATCTTGCGCGCCTCGTGCAGCACCTTGAGCCAGCCTTCGGTATCCAGTTCCTCCTGTTTCCTGATCAGGTTGAGGGGATTGCTGCAGTACGGGCATTGCAGCGGACAGGAGTGGGTCACTTCTGCCAGCAGCCACAGGGGAGGGGGTATCTTAGCCAAGGCGTATCCACCCCCGTTCCAGTGCTTCATCAGCAAATTCGAGCACATCCGCACTCAGGTCGGTTTCACCGAAAGCCTGCTCCAGGGTACGGATGACTTCGGCCAGGGTGCGCTGGCCGTCTACCTGCTCCAGAATGGCACCGGCCGGGCCGTTGAGCTGTACCATGCCTTCGGGATACAGCAGCACATGGCAGTCCTGCACTTCCTCCCATTGCAGGCGATAACCGGGGGTGAGGCGGGGAACGGCGTTGAGATCGGCTTCAGCCATGGCGGGTTTCCTCCTGATCCTGGCCCTGATCGACATTGAAGTACGGGGGCATATTGAGCACATAGGCCATGTGCATGGCATCCAGCATCGACCACAACACATCCAGCTTGAAGCGCAGAATCCGGATGGCCCGCTCCTGCTGCTCGCGGGTAGTGAAGTGTTTCAGGGTGATGGCCAGGCCGTGATCGACATCGCGGTGGGCCTCGCTGAGGCGGTTACGGAAATACTGCAGCCCTTCGCTGTTGATCCAGGGATAATGTTCGGGCCAGCTTTGCAGCCGCTGGCGGTGGGCGGTGGGTGCGAACAGCTCGGTCAGGGAGGAGCACACGCCTTCATGCCATTCGGCACGATGCACGAAGTTGAGATAGGCATCACAGGCAAAACGTACCCCCGGCAGGACATGACGCTGATCCAGCAGTTCCTCACGCGGCACGCCACAGGCTTCACCCAGTCGGAGCCAGGCTTCAATACCGCCGTCGGACACATGCCCGGCATTCGGACCCCCGTCATGATCCAGGATGCGCCGGATCCAGTAGCGCCGTACTTCACGGTCGGGGCAGTTGAACAGCAGGGCGGCATCCTTGCGCGGGATGGTAACCTGATAGTAGAAGCGGTTGGCGGCCCAGCCCCGAAGTTGTGCGGCATTGAGCCTGCCTTCGTACATCATCTGCTGAAACGGATGGTGTACATGGTAGTACCTGCCCTGTGCCCGCAACTGCTGTTCAAACGCCTGCGGGGTCCAGGCGGCCTGCTGGTTGGTGCTCATGAATTTTCACTCCTCCTCTGTGCGGTTCTGCGGTGTTTTCCGGCCTGCCGCAGAATCTATAGTGTCAGCAGCATGCCATCAAAAGCCACTTCAATACCCTGTTCAGCCAGAATGGCACGCTCTCCTGAATTTTCATCCAGAATCGGGTTGGTGTTGTTGATATGGATCAGTATCCGGCGTGCCTGCGGGAAACGGGCCAGCTGTTCGATCATGCCACCGGGGCCGGACTGGGCCAGATGCCCCATCTGTGAGGCCAGTTTGCTGCCCACCCCGCGTCGCGCCATTTCATCATCCGTCCAGCAGGTACCATCGACCAGCAGGCAGTCAGCCTGTTGGCAGAACGGTTCCAGGTGAGGCTCGAACTGTCCCAGGCCGGGGGCGTAGAACAGCTTGCTGCCGCTATGGACATCCTCGATAAAAAGCCCGACATTATCCCCTGCTGTCGGTGCATTGCGGTGCGGTGAATACGGCGGGGCCTTGCTGCTCAGGGCCACCGCCGTCACCCGCAGGCCCTCAACCCCGGCCACCGGGGTGGATGAGCCATCACAGGCAAGCATATGGCGATTTACGCCGCAATAGTGCGACAGCATGTTCAGTACCGGGAAACCGGTGCTGAGGTCTTCGCATACGCTGTCGGTGCAGTAGAGTTCCAGCGCGGTTCTGCTCTCCCGCAGGATCAGCAGGCCGGTGGTGTGGTCGATCTGGCTGTCGGCCAGCATGACGGCCCGTACACCGGTATCGCGGACATCCCGCCCCGGTTGCATCAGGGGATGAGTATTGAGCTGGGTACGGATATCGGGCGAGGCATTGATCAGGAGCCAGTCAACCTGGTTGCGGGATACCGCGATAGAGGACTGGGTGCGCGGCAGGGCATCCAGCGTACCGTTGCGTACACCGGCGCACATGACGCAATTACAATTCCATTGTGGAAAGCCGCCGCCGGCTGCGGAACCTAGAACCAGAACGTACATGGTATCACCTTGCGGTTTTCGGGGATGTCTGCGGGAATCTGCCGGGGATAAACAAAGAAACCGGCCATCTCTGGCCGGTTTCCCGCTAATGGATAGCTCCAACCAACCTTAACGATTCATGATATACAGGTTGATTTCAAACCCATAGCGCATTTCTTTGAAACTCGGTTTGGTCCATTTTTTCATCAGTACGGTCCCCTCCTGTGCAGGTTGTTGATAAAAATGAAGCGATTCAGTTGACTGTACCTGAAGGAGGTTGGCAAAAGGTTGGATTTCCTGTATCGGGTATCATGCCGCCTGGATGGCTGCATCCCTTTGCGATTCCTCTCCCGGAAAGTCCGGCTCGCCATGTCCCATTGTTCAGGTGATTCTGATAAAAATCAAATTGATAAAACAGGAGATCGTGATCCATTTCCTGCTGCAGATTGACGGACAGCGCGCTCAGCTTCCGGTCAGCAGGTTCTTGAACACCATCAGCAGCACAATCAGCACCATGGCAATAAAGGCCGGTACGCCAAGCCAGAACCAGATGCGTGCATAACGCCAGTAAAGTGCCGGCAGGGGCGCATTATCGGCCCGGGCCTGTTCCGCCAGTTGGCGCATGCGCAGCTGCAGCCATACCACCGGCAGCCAGCACAGCCCCGCCACCACATACAGGCCCAGACTGAGGGCAATCCAGGGCGTGAACAGTGACCAGCCGGCCAGATACACCATCCACAGGCCGCTCAGTGGCTGGAAAATCACGGTTGGCGTGGTGAACAGCCAGTCGGCCAGCACCACATGGCGGTTGGTAACGGCAATGTGGGCCACATTGCCGGAGCGATCCGCCATCCATTTGTAAAAGGCACTGCCAAGGCCGGTGCCAAACAGCAGCACCATGCTGAGAATATGCAGGTACTTGAGTACCAGATAGCTCATGACTGTGTCAGTCCGGCCTGAATATCCAGCGGCTGGCGTCCCAGAAACTGCTCCATGGGGCCACTGTCTGCGGTATTGCCCCGTACCAGCATGCGCAGGTTGTCCGGGCTGAGCATGGGGATCAGGAACTGCCCCAGACTGGCCACAGGCAGCAGCAGGGCCATGGGAACGGGCAGGATCAGTGCCGGGCGGTGCCGGGTGTCGAACTGACGCAGGCGCTGCAGCCACTCGCGATAGCTGACCTCATCCTGCCCGACCACATCAAGCCCGGTCTGTGCCGGTGTGTCAGGCTTCAGGCACTGCTGCACACAGGCGACCACATCACTCACATGCACCGGGCGCAGACGGTAATGCCCGTCACCGGGTACACCGATCAGGGGCAGACTGGCCAGACGGCGGAAAAAGGCCATACTGCTGCCATTCCGGCCATAGACCAGCGACGGGCGCAGTACGGAACCCTGCAACGGCAGGTTGCGCAGGCAGTCATCTGCAGCCCGTTTGCTCAGGTGGTAAGGGGTGGTGGCACGCTCATCCGCACCGAGGGCAGAAATCTGCACCACCCGTGATACGGATTGTCGGGCACAGGCCTGAAACAGGGCGCAGGGAGCCTGGTGATGCACGGCTTCAAAACGCTGGGTGCCGGTTTCGGCAATAATGCCGACGGCATTGATGGCAGCCTCCACACCTTCCAGCAGGGGAACCCAGTCCTCTGGCCGGGTCATGCGGGCAAAGTCATGGCCATTGCGACGTGAGCAGGGAATGACCTCGTGACCCTGTGCCGTGAGGGCGGTATTGAGGTGCCGGCCAATAAAACCGTCGGCACCGGTAAGCAGGATTTTCATGGCGGATCTCCGGGCGCTTGTCTGGTAGACGACCGCCATTATCCCTTGTCGTGGCGCTTTCGTCTTTGTCATATTGCCTGCAGCCGGGGCCGGTCGTTGCCGGTCCCGGTTTGTGTGCAGGCATCAGCCCTTGCGGCGCAGGGCGTCTACTGCCGCGATGGTGGCCATGTTGACAATACCGCGCACGGTGGTACTTTCGGTGGCGATCTGGGCCGGGTACTGGGTACCGACCAGAATCGGGCCGACCGGAATGCCGTCTGCCAGCATCTTGACCATATTGTAGGCAATGTTGCCGGCATTCAGGGACGGGCACACCAGCAGGTTGGCGGAACCGCTGAAAGCAGAATTCGGGAACAGGCGATCACGAATTTCTTCCGACAGGGCGGCATCGGCATGCATTTCCCCGTCAACCAGCAGGTCCGGGCAGCGCTCACGCAGAATGGTGAGGGCTTCCTGCATCTTCTCGGCAAATGCATCCTGACGGCTGCCGAAGTTGGAGTGCGACAGCAGTGCCACTTTCGGGACAATGCCGAGATATTCCATCATTTCCGCTGCCAGTTTGGTGATGATGGCGACCTGTTCCGGGGTTGGATTCATGTTGACGTGGGTATCGGTCAGGAAATAGGTACCCCGCTTGAGAATCAGCATGGTCACGGCGGACAGTTCGTTGACATCCGGGCGTGCCCCGATCAGGTTACGCACGTCACGCAGGTGGAATACAAAATTTCCCTCCACCCCGCAGACCATGGCATCCGCATCACCCTCACGTACCATAATGGCGGCAACTGGCGTGGGCATGGAGGAAATCATGCGGCGGGCATAGGCCGGCGTGACACCCTTGCGGCACATGAGCTGATAAAGCGCTTCGGTATGGCGGGTAAAGTTCGGATTGTCCTGCGGGTCGAGAACATCAATGTCCTCGCCAACACGCAGGCGCAGGCCGTACTGGGTGATGATTTCCTGAATCCTGGCCTTTTTGCCAACCAGCACCGGACGGCAGATCCCGTCATCAACCAGAATCTGTATCGCATTGATGACCCGGTGTGATTCACCTTCAGCGAACACGATACGCTGCGGGTTTTCACGGGCGCGGTCATACAGCGGTTTCATGGCCATGCCGGAACGGGTAACGAAGCTTTCCAGCTGCTGCTGGTATTCGTTGAAATCCTGAATCGGGCGGGTGGCCACACCGGTCTCCATGGCCGCTTTGGCGACACGGGCCGGAATAATGGTCATCAGGCGCGGGTCGAACGGCTTGGGGATCAGGTATTCACGCCCGAAACTGAACGCCTTGCCACCGTAGGCCGATACCACCTGATCCGAGGCTTCGCGGGTGGCCAGGTCGGCAATCGCCTCCACCGCTGCCACCTTCATGGTTTCGTTGATTTCCGTGGCCCCGACATCCAGCGCGCCCCGGAACAGGAAGGGGAAGCACAGCACGTTGTTGACCTGATTCGGGTAGTCGCTGCGTCCGGTGGCAACAATGGCATCCGGGCGTACTTCATGCACCTCATCCGGCAGGATTTCCGGGGTGGGGTTGGCCAGTGCCAGAATCAGCGGATTGGCGGCCATCTTGCGCACATTGGCCTGGCTCAGGACACCGGGAGCCGACAGGCCCAGAAACACATCCGCACCTTCCATGACATCATCCAGGGTACGGGCATCAGTCTCGACTGCATAGGCCGAGTTGTAGGGGTTCATTTCCTCCTGACGCCCTTTCCAGATAATGCCGAAGCGGTCATTGACGATAATGTTTTCTTTTTTCAGCCCCATCTCGCACAGCAGGTTCATGCAGGCAATAGCAGCAGCCCCGGCACCGGAGCAGACCAGCTTCACTGTTGAAATATCCTTTTCGGCCACGCGCAGGCCGTTGCGGATCGCGGCGGCAACACAGATGGCGGTACCATGCTGGTCATCATGGAAGACCGGAATGTTCATGCGCTCTTTCAGGCGTTTTTCAATCTCGAAGCATTCCGGAGCCTTGATATCCTCCAGATTGATGCCGCCGAAGGTCGGCTCCAGCAGGCTGATCGCATCGACAAAACGGTCGACATCGGTGGTGTCGACTTCAATATCAAAGGCATTGACCCCGGCAAACTTCTTGAACAGAACCGCCTTGCCTTCCATGACCGGCTTGGAGGCCAGCGGCCCGATCGCGCCCAGCCCCAGCACGGCGGTACCGTTGGGAATGACCGCAACCAGATTGGCGCGGGTGGTATACAGCGCTGCCGTCATCGGGTCTTCGGCAATGGCACGGCTGGCGGCTGCCACACCGGGTGAGTAGGCCAGTGCCAGATCACGCTGGTTGACCATGTTTTTGGTGGGATTGACTTCCAGTTTGCCTGGTATGGGGTAACGGTGATAATCCAGTGCGGCCTGATTGAGTTCCTCAGCCATGGGTTCCTTCTCCGGTAGTAGTGGTCTTTGTTGGATTTCCGCGCGGTGCGCTGCGGAGAACTATCATAAGCCAAAACCGGCAGCAATTTCAGGATTTCAGGGCAGGGAATGCGGGGGGCATAAAAAAACTCCTGCCCGGGGCTTCAGGATTTACCCTGCTCCGGACAGGAGTCAGATGCAATGAAAATGAACGGGAAACTCGACTGGTTGTTTTTCGGGACAGTCGTCAGGCCCTTTTGACCAGCTTGACGATGAACAGCAGTACCACGGCACCAATGGTGGACAGGATCAGGGTGCTGAGCCAGCTCGGCATGTTCAGGTTCATGCCTCCGAGGAGGACATTTCCGAGGAATGATCCGATGAAAGAGCCGACGATACCGACCACGATATTGCCGATCAGGCCGAAGCCACCGCCACTCATCAGATTACCGGCCAGCCAGCCGGCAGCCGCACCAATCGCCAGCAGAATGATCAGGTCTACAATTGCCATGTTTATGCCTCATAGTGGAAAGGAAAGGTGTATTAAGGGAAATTCCGCGCTTTGCTTTGAACATAAGTCTGGCTGAATCTGCCATTCGTTCAATCGATTGTAGGCTTTTCGGCACCGTTTATCCTTGCTGCTTGCACATGCCGGCATTGATTTTGCCGCTTGCGGTTTTTAACATGGGGCCTGTCATATTTTAAACGGTGCCGCATGAAATACCTCAGTATTCCCGTAACTCCATTTGCCCAGAACTGCAGTATTGTCTGGTGTGAGGCTGGCAGGGATTGCGCTTTTATTGATCCCGGCGGGGATACGGAAAAGCTGATGGCGGCGGTTGAACGCGAAGGGCTGAAACCGGTGGCTGTGTGGCTGACGCATGGGCATCTGGATCATGTCGGCGGGACCATGGTGCTGGCCCGGCATTACGGCATTCCGGTATTGGGACCGCATGAGGACGATGCCTTCTGGCTTGATGCCCTGCCGCTTCAGTCACGCCAGTTCGGTTTCCCGGACCATAAAGCCTTCCGCCCGGATCGCTGGCTGGCCGACGGGGAGAGCCTGCAGCTGGGGTCGGAAAGCTTTGAGGTCATCCTGACACCCGGCCATACGCCCGGCCATGTGGTCCTGTTCAATCAGGCTGCCGGAGTGGTGTTCGGCGGGGATGTCCTGTTTGCCGGTTCCATCGGGCGCACGGATTTCCCGCGTGGCAACCATCAGCAGCTGCTGGACTCGATCCGGAACCGGCTCTGGCCGCTGGGGGATGCGGTGGTGGTGGTACCGGGGCATGGTCCGAATACCACCATTGGCAGGGAACGCCGTACCAACCCGTTTTTACGCTGATTCCGTGCCGCTGCCGGGAACGGGGAAGGGCTTTTCGGCTTGCGCCGGTTTGGGGGGATTCCGAATGAAAACAGCAAACGGCCTGCCGCTGTTGATGCTTGCCATGTTTTGTGCTGCCTGCAGCATGGTACCGGAGGCTCCTGCCCGTGCACCGGCCAGCATGCATGGCATGCTGGAGGCCCATAATCAGGTCCGGGCCGGACTGGGGCTGTCGCCGCTGTCCTGGTCACCGCAGCTGGCAGCCTATTCTCAGGACTGGTCCGGTTATCTGGCTTCGACCCGTGGTTGCCGCATGATTCATCGCCAGGAAGCGGGCAAGGATTACCGGCAATACGGGGAAAACCTGTTCTGGGCCAGCCCGGAATACTGGAGTGATGGCCGCCGCAGCCTGCAACAGGTGACAGCGGCACAGGTGGCTGATGACTGGGCCGGGGAGTGGCAGCACTACCATTATGGCTCCAACAGCTGTCGCCCCGGTGAGCAGTGCGGCCACTATACCCAGATGGTCTGGCGTTCCACCACACAAGTGGGCTGTGGCATGAGCTTCTGCCCCAACTACGGCCAGGTCTGGGTCTGCAGCTATGACCCGCCCGGCAACTGGATCGGGGAGCGGCCTTATTGATGGAGACAGCAAGCCGGGCACTGCTGCCGTTATTCCAGCCCGTCCAGCTTGCGCTGCCGGTAGCGCTGCAGCCGCAGGGAGTGGTACTGGCGTTGCTGCTCGCGCCATTCCAGCCAGGCAGCACGCCGTTCCTCCTGCTGCCGCTGCGCCTTGCGTTTTGCAGCTGACAGGGCGCTGCGGCTCCCGGTCATGCTGCTGGATGCGGTATGCAGTGTTGCAACCGGGGGGGTGGTGTCAGGCGGGGTTGCTGCTGATGCTGTTGCAGGCGGGGTTGTTGTTGCCGTTGCTGCGGCTGGTGCAGTATGAGCCGCTGGCATGGTCGGGATTGCCAGTACTGTTGTTGAGGCTGTTGCTGTTGTCGCGTGAGTGGCTGGTGCAGACGGGATTACCGGTGTTGTTGATATTGTTGCCGGTGCGGTATGAGCCGCTGGTATGGGCGGGGTAGTTGCTGCGATTGTTGCAGATATGGTGTGAGCCGCTGGTACGCGAGATATTGCCGTTGTCGCTGTTGTTGCCGTATTGACGGGCATCCGGATGGGGCCTGATTTACGTTGCTGTAAAAAGCCGCTGGCGAAGCGCTCACCCAGACCGATCTGGCCCTGGGCGTTGTAATGCAGCTGATCCCAGAGTTTACCCAGTCCCTGCGTCTCGACCAGATAGGTCATGGGCAGGGTTTGTGTCACCTGCTGCTGCTGCTGCCGGACTTCATCACGCCAGCGGAAGGCGTCGCTGACCGGGTTGATCCTGCCGATAAAAGCCGGAGCCTGAGGCGAGCCGGTATCAGTGCGCAGGCGCTGGATCAGGTGCTGCAGCCGCTCGCCATACGCCCGCGCCTGTGCCAGGTTGCGGGCATCGCTTTCGCCCTGCATCCAGAAAATGGCGGCCAGTGTCGCCGGCTTGCCGTCCGCCGTCTGGACGTAAGACAGCTGACGCAGCAGTCCCTGATACAGGGGTGAACCCGGTACCCACTGGATCAGGCGGCTGCCGGTGGCGGCGAACTTTACCAGTATGTGGTGATCCTGTGGCAGGGCACGGGCCAGCTGATGGGCCAGCAGCACTTCCGGGCCGAAATGGTTGAAACGTGCCAGCGTTTGCTGCCGTCCCTGATAGTAAAAGCTGACATTGGCCGGTGTCCGGCGCAGGTGCGGGGCCAGCTCGCTGACCTTGCCCTTGCCGATCATGTTCGACTGTCCGGCCAGCAGGTAAATGTATTCCGCGCTGAAACCGGCACGGGTCCAGCCCGCAGTGCCCAGCAACAACAGGCTGCAGATGATCCATTGACGAACAGGCATAGTCTCCCCCTGTCTGAAACCGGCTTGTTATCCTACGCCCGGCACAGCCGTTGTGCCAGTGCTACCCAGTAACTGGCCCCCAGCGGCAGGATGGTATCATTGAAATCGTAATGGGGGTTGTGCAGGGCATGGCAGTGCTGCCCATTACCCCCGTTGCCAATCCAGATATAGGCACCGGGACGCTGCTGCAGGAAGAAGGCAAAATCCTCGGCACCCATGCTGGGGGGCGGGTTCCAGTGCGCCCTGTCCGCGCCCACCAGTGCCGTGACGACTTCATGGCAGAGCGTTGCCTGTGCCACATGATTTACGGTGGCCGGGTAGCCGCCGGTTTTGAATGACACGCTGGCCTGTGCCCCAAAGGCGGCAGCAGTGTTTTCCGCTACCTGACGGATGCGCTGCATGAGCTGGTCGCGCACGGTCTGGCTCAGGGAGCGCAGCGTGCCAAGCATGCGCACCGATTCCGGTATCACGTTGAAGGCACCCTGACCCGCATGCAGGTCGGTGACGCTGATCACGGCACTGTCTACCGGATTGATATTGCGTGCCACGATACTTTGCAGTGCGGTGATCAGCTGGGCGCTGGCCAGCACCGGGTCAATGGCAGTATCCGGCATGGCTCCGTGGCCACCCACGCCCGTTACCACGATTTCAAAGCGGTCGGCGGAGGCCATCACCGCTCCCGCATGCACGGCAAACGCCCCGGCAGGCAGGGTGGGCCAGTTGTGCATGCCGTAGATTTCTTCAATCGGGAAGCGTTCCAGCAGGCCGTCTTCCAGCATGTAATACGCCCCGGCCTGTCCTTCTTCGGCGGGCTGGAAAATGAAATACAGGGTACCGGCAAAATCAGGCTGCCGTGCCAGATGGGTCACGGCTCCGAGCAGCATGCTGGTATGGCCGTCATGACCGCAGGCGTGCATGCAGCCGTCATGGCGTGAGGCGTGGGCAAAGGTGTTCAGCTCCTGCAGTGGCAGGGCATCCATATCGGCCCGCAGGGCAATGTGGCGTCCTTCGCCCCGGCTGCCGCGGAGGATGCCCACAACACCGGTTTGGGCGATGCCGGTATGGACCTCCAGTCCCAGGGCCTGCAGGCGTTCGGTCACCACTGCGCTGGTGCGGTTTTCCTCGAAGGCGGTTTCCGGATACTGGTGGAGATCGCGTCGCCACTGCTGCATCTGCTGATGCAGCGGGCTGTCGGCGGGGATGGCGTGGGCGGGAACGGTCATGATTTGCCTCCTGTGGCCGGTCAGCGAAGATGTACGGTTTGTTGCACGATCCGGGCCAGTGCGGCAGAGTCGATTTCCCCATCCCCCTGATCCACCAGTTTCTGCATGTAGCCGATAGCCAGACGGGAGCCGGGCAGGTTAAGGTCAAAAGCCTCAAGGGTCCGCGCAACGATCTGCAGGTCCTTGTTGTGCAGCCGGGCCTTGAAGCCGGGGGTGTAGTTATCGTCAATCATGCGCTTGGCATGGATTTCCATGACTTTGGAGCCGGCAAAACCGCCCATCAGGGCCTCACGCGCCCGGTTGAGGTCAACGCCGGCAGCCTTGGCCATCTCAAAGGCTTCGCTGACCGCAATCACAGTCTGGGCAATGATGAGGTTATTGCAGGCTTTCACTACCTGCCCGGCCCCGTGGTCACCGATCAGGGTGATGGTTTTGCCCATGGCCTGAAAAACGGGCAGGGCGAAGTCGAAGTCTTCCACCTTGCCGCCCGCCATAATGGTCAGGGTGGCATTTTTTGCACCGACATCACCGCCGGATACCGGAGCATCCAGCATGCGTATCCCCTTTTCCGCCAGCTGCTGCGCCATCTCACGGGTCGCAACCGGGGAAATGGTACTCATGTCAATGACCCGCAGGCCCGGCTTGCCGCCGGTGATCACGCCCTGCTCACCCAGCAGGACTGCTTCCACATCCGGGGTGTCGGAGACCATGGTGATCAGCACATCCACTCGTGCGGCGAGTTCTGCCGGTGTCGATGCCGTACCGGCACCCGCCCTGCTCAACGTTTCGGTTGCCTCCGGACGGCGGGCGTAAACCGTCAGCGGGAAACCGGCCCTGATCAGGTTCAGGCCCATGGGTTCGCCCATGATACCCGGCCCGATCAGGCCGATGCGGGTGCTCTGGTCAGCTGTGTTTGCCATGTTTTTGCTCCATCCGATAGTGATTGGAGCAGGATAGCACAGGCAAATTGGTGTTATCAGGGGCAGGGAAAGGGAACACGCTTGCCGCTGACGATGCGCCCCAGGCAGCTGTTGGTTTTGGCGAAGGTGTTGCCGGCACATTTGCCTTCCGTGGTTTTCATCGGGTTGGTGGCCAGGCAGGCCTGTGATTCGCACTGCTCGTTGCTGGTGCAGGTTTTACCGCCATCGGAATACGGGTAGTTGCAACCTTTGCTTCCCCGACTGATATAGCCCCACTGGCCGCCGGCAGCGGTGCATTCGGTTTCCGTTCTGGCCGCTGTGGTCGTGGCTGCTGCACGGGTGATTTTATTTTGGGTCACGGGTGTCTGAGCCGCTGGGGCGGTCGTGACCGGCTCGCTGTTGGTGACCGGTTTGGGGGTGCACGCAGCAAGCAGCAGGGTGATAAAGGTCAGGGTGATCGTGCGCTGGATATGAGACATGGCTTCCTTCCTGTGGGGTTGTGGGCTTGGGTCCGTTTTGAGTATAGCTGCGGCGCACGTTCAGTGCCTGACCAAGCCCGGTTTTTTCCTTCAACGGGATTGGTCGATGGACAGCGGCTACGGGTTCATGCCGGCTGTATCTTGTCTGGCATGATGCCGGATGCTTTCATAAAACCCTGTTTCACAGGAAATGACCGTGAACACCCCACCGGTTCAGCGGCTGGCGTGTTCACGGTCTGACAGCGTCAGCTGCCGGCTTTGGCGGGGGGCTTGCTGCCTGCATCAGTCTCATCTTTGGGCTTCGCGCTGAGGTCAAACATTCTTGTGATAACGGAGTCATCAACGGCTTTCAAAGCCAGATTGGCTTCATAGAACTGGCCTTTCCGTGCCAGCCCGGCGGCCATGGTGATCTGTTTCCGGGCGAAATTGACCGGAATCAGGTTGACGGTAATGGCGGCATCAATTTCACTGAGCTTCAGCTCCTCAATTGCCGCTTTTTGATCACCCTTCTGCAGGTGTGTGTTGCTTTTGGCGATATGTGCCGCGTTGGTATCGGTGGGCTCAAAGTCATCCACCACCGTCAGGTTGGCATTGAAAGGCACATAATCATCATCTGATTTGGGTGCATTGATATCCAGATCGTACTGTCCGGCATCTTGGGCCGTCGCATTGATTCGGGTCGTGGCGGCGTCCAGAAAGGTAACGGCCTGAACGGGTTCACCGTTGAAAATGGCATGTCTGGCTTTGTAGACATCGTACATGCTGGCCATGGCATCATCTGATACCTTTAACCAGTCCTGCTCCAGCTTCTGCTCAGCCGTCGTGGATGCCTTGGCCGGTGTCGGTGTCTTTTCAGCCTGAGTACTGCCCGTTGTCGCAGCGGGGCTGATTTGAGCACTCTGGGTGCCGGTGGATGCTGCCGCTTTGTCCTGCGTTGTCACCCCGGCAGTCTGCTCACTGGCCGGGGCCTTTGTGCTGCCTGCCGCATCATCTGCCATGGCGGAACCCATGGTTGCCAGCGCTCCGGCCAGTAAAGCACCACTGACAATCATTGCAAGGCGTGTCCTGTTCATTGTTCTGCTCCAGTTGATGATTATCGAATCAGCGAGACCTGCCTGAACGCTGCAAGCCCCGGCTGGTTTGAAATACTATGCCTGTTCACCTAACGAGCAGATGGACAAAGAATTAAAAGATTGTAAAAAATGACCGGAAAAGTTAATCCATTCCAGCGGTGCAGGTTGATCAGGCACCGCCATTATCATGCAGTACGGACTGGTCTCCTGTTGGTGCATGAGGTTATGGCGGTCTGCCAGTGCCTGAAGCTGTTCAGAGGTGCCGCTTGGTTTTTCGTGTGGCCACCGCCTGCAGCGGGTCATCCGGCCATGGATGCTTGGGGTAGCGTCCTTTCATGTCCTTTTTCACCTCATGGTAGGACGTGCGCCAGAACCCGGCCAGGTCCTGTGTGACCTGCAACGGTCTGCCCGCCGGTGAGAGCAGGTGTACCAGCACCGTCACCCTGCCATTGGCAAGGGTCGGGGTGGTCTCGCAGCCGAACATTTCCTGCAGTTTCACCGCCAGCACCGGCGGTGTCTGGCGGTAATCGATGCTGATGCTGCTGCCGGAAGGTACGCTGATGCGCCGGGGGGCGAGTTGTTCCAGGCGTTGCTGCTGTTCCCAGGGCAGCAGGTTGGTGAGGATGGTGTTCAGGTCCAGACGCTTGAAATCTGCCAGTACGCTGACGCTGTCCAGATAGGGGGCGAGCCAGCTTTCCAGTGTTGCCAGCAGGCTGGCCCGGCTGACATCCGGCCATGCCTGTTCCGGTTCCGCGGCCCGCAGCAGCCCGACCCGTGCACACCATTGTTCCTGCTCTGCCTGCCACGGCAGGACATCCAGCCCCTGTTTGCGGATGAAACCGAGCAGGGCGGCAGTTTTCGCCTCGGCAGGCACGGTTTGCAGCGCTTTGCGGCGCAGTACCAGCGCACCGATTCTGTGCTGCTCCTCGGCGATGAAACGGCCTGCCTTCTGGTCCCATTCCACCACGGTCTGCTCATGTACCTGTGCGCTTAAGGCCGTATCAAACAGGGCTTCATCCAGTGCAGCGGCAGCGCGAATGACATCACTGCTTCTGCCCGCCATACTGCTGACTTCAGCAATCGCCAGCCATGGCTGATTACCGAGTGCATGCTTGAAGGGCAGGTCGGCACTGCGCCCGTTCGCCAGCTGATAGCCGCCGGAATGCCGTCGTCGTGCCATGCGATCCGGGTAGGCACAGGCCAGCAGATAGCCCTGAACCTGTGCAACGGGCAGCAGCAGACCGGGACTGGTTTCCGGCAGCGGTTGCTGATGCAGCTGCTTCGTGAACTGCCGGGCCAGCTGGCGCGTGCGCTGCAGCCAGCCCTGCTGCTGGCCGGGACAGCGGGTTTTTCCGGCCAGTATGTCCAGCGCCTGGCTGATATCGGGGGTGTCCCGTGCAAACGGGTTGCGCTCGGTGAGCAGGGCGGCCAGATGCGTGGCGGCAGGCAGCTGCCCGGCTTGTGCACCGCAGATCAGCAGGTGTGCCAGACGCGGGTGTGTGGGCAGGGCGGCCATGGCCTGCCCGTGTGCTGTCAACAGCCGTGTGCCGCCTTTGTGTTCGATGGCACCCAGGGCTGTGAGCAGGTCCAGCGCCTGTTGCCAGGGACCGGGGGGCGGTGCGTCCAGCCAGCGCAGTTGTGTCGGGTCATCAATTCCCCATTGCAGCAGTTGCAGGGCCAGCGGGGCAAGATCGGCGCGCAGGATTTCCGGGGTGTTGTGTGCAGCCAGCTGATCCTGCTGGCTTTCTGTCCACAGGCGATAGCAGCGACCGGGGGCGAGGCGGCCTGCCCGACCGGCACGCTGGGTGCTGGCGGCGCGGGAAATCCGGGTAGTGTGCAGGCCGGTCATGCCGGTACCGGGGTCAAAGCGGGCTTCGCGCACCAGACCGGAATCAACCACGACATCCACGCCCTCAATGGTCAGGCTGGTTTCGGCAATATTGGTGGCCAGCACTACCTTGCGTTCACCGGCCGACAGGGGGGCGATGGCCTGCTGCTGCGCTTCCAGGGTGAGGTTGCCATACATCGGGTGCAACTGCACCTCGCGCAGCCTGTGTGCCAGCAGGTACTCGCCGAGACTTTCGGCTACACGATGAATTTCACCCTGACCGGGCAGAAAGGCGAGAAAACTGCTGTCGGGGTTGTCGGTCAGGGCCTGCCTGAGGGTGGCCACCATGCGCTCGGCGATGCGTTCGCCCGGTCTGGCGGCTTGCCCGTAACTGATGTCAACCGGGTAGGTGCGTCCTTCACTGCGCACCAGCGGTGCATCATCCAGCAGGCTGACGATAGCGCTGCTTTCCAGGGTGGCGGACATGACCAGCAGTTTCAGCGGGTCGGCAGCCTCGCGGAACAGCTCGCGCCCCTGCAGGCACAAACTGAGGGCCAGATCGGCATCAAGGCTGCGTTCGTGAAACTCATCAAAAATCACCAGCCCGACACCCGACAGCGCCGGGTCCTGCTGCAGCATCCGGGTGAGAATGCCTTCGGTGATGACTTCAATACGGGTGGTGCGGCCGATTTTACGCTCCAGACGCATGCGATAGCCGACGGTCTGACCGGTACTTTCGCCCAGCAGGCTGGCCATGCGGTGGGCGGCAGTGCGGGCGGCGATACGGCGCGGTTCGAGCATGAGAATTTTCTGCCCCGCAAGCCAGGGCTCTTCCAGCAGCGCGAGCGGAACGCGGGTAGTCTTGCCTGCACCGGGCGGGGCTTCCAGCACGGCCTCATGGCGGGTTTGCAGGGCATGCCGCAGGTGATCAAGAATGGCGTCAATGGGGAGCGAGGGAAAGGCAGGCATGGTGGTGATCCGGGATTACAGCTTAAGGGTGGTACGGGTTGAGCGACCTGATTGTAGCCATGGCAGAGCGTTTCCGGCAAACCGGATGGCGGGTTTTCTGCCAGTATCCGCAATCAACATGAAGCTTCAGTTTATGCTTATAATATGTACATTAGCTGTTCACCGAAGAGGGATGGAGAGGAATATGACAATAGAAAAAGTGGCATTGATCATGGCGGGCGGTTCCGGCATGGGGGCGGCGGCAGCACAAAAGCTGGCGAGGGATGGTTATCGGGTGGCGATCCTGTCTTCCTCGGGAAAAGGTGAAGCACTGGCAAAGGCGCTTGGCGGCGTGGGGGTGACAGGCTCAAACCTGGTGAATGCCGATGTGCAGCAGCTGGTTGATCTGGCCATGAATCAGTGGGGCCGGATTGATGCTCTGGTGAACTCGGCGGGTCATGGGCCGCGTGCACCGATCCTCGACATCACCGATGAGGACTGGCACACGGGGATGGAAGTCTACTTCCTCAGCGCGGTACGCCCCATTCGTCTGGTCACTCCGATCATGGTGGCTCAGGGCGGGGGAGCCATTGTCAATATTTCCACGGCCTGGACCACACAACCAAGCCCGATGTTTCCGACTTCGGCGGCATTCCGGGCAAGCCTTGGTGCCTTCACCAAGATATTCGCGGATGATTATGCGGCGCAGGGCATCCGGATCAACAATATCATGCCGGGATGGATTGACAGCCTGCCGCAGCTTGATGAACGGCGTGACAGTGTTCCGATGGCACGTTATGGCAAGTCCGAGGAAATTGCGGCAACCATTGCATTTCTGCTGTCTGAAGATGCTGGATACATCACGGGCCAGAGTATCCGGGTGGATGGCGGTTTGATCCGTTCGGTGTGACGAGGCATGTGGTAAATACCGTGCCGCTTACCCCACCTGCCCCTTACCCTGAAAATAATGCAGCAGCAGGTTGAGGATGAGCGACAGCGTCAGCAGTACAATGCCGAGGGCAATGCCCTGTGCGAACTCCCCCTTGCTGGTTTCCAGCGCGATGGCGGTCGGGATATTGCGGGTATAGTGCAGAATATTGCCGCCCAGCATCATGGAGGCCCCGACTTCGGCGATAATCCGCCCGAAAGTGGCCAGCAGTGCCGCCATGAGGCCAAAGCGCAGTTCCAGCAGTACGGTCAGGAAGGCGCGCAGGTGGCCGGCCCCGAGCATGCGTGCAGTTTCCCACACCCGGCGGTCGGCACCCTGTAGCGTCGAGTGCATCATTACCACCAGCATCGGCACGGCCAGTGCAATCTGGCCCAGCACCATGGCGGTCTGGGTGAACAGCAGGCGCAGGTCACCCAGTGGCCCCTGACGGGACAGCAGCAGGTAGAGCGTCAGTCCCACCACCACGGCAGGCGCAGAAAGCAGGGTGGAGAATACCGCGATCAGGACGCGTCGCCCGGCAAAGTGGCCGTAAGCGAGTGCAAACGCCGCCAGAATGGCTGGCGGCGTGGCAAGAACCATCGCCAGCAGCGAGGTCTTGAAGGAAATGCCGACAATCTGCCAGAGTTCGGGATCACCACTGAATAACAGTTCCAGTGCATGGCCACTGGCTTCCAGCAGACGGGACATCAGGCGGCTTCTGGCAGGTCCTCGGCTTGTTCTTCTTCATCAGCGTCCGCATCCGGGATGAACAGCTGCTTGCCGTTGATCTTGAAATCACCGATGATTTTCTGGCCTTCCGGGGAAACCATCCAGTCAATCAGGGCTTGTGCCCCGTCGTGATTGATGTCCGGGTATTTTTTCTGGCTCACGGCAATAATGCCATACGGGTTGAACAGCTTTTCATCGCCTTCCAGCACAAGGGTCAGCGGTGACTTGTCGGTATAGGCCAGCCAGGTACCCCGGTCGGACAGGGTGTAGCCCCCCAGTTCGCCGGCCATCTGGATCACTTTGCCCATGCCCTGACCGGCTTCGCGGTACCACTCGCCCTCCGGGGTGATTCCGGCATCTTTCCACAGGCTTTTTTCCATTTTGTCGGTCCCGGAATCATCCCCGCGGGAAACAAAAATGGCCTTTGCTTCGGCAATTTTCTTCAGTGCATCGGCCGCCGTTTCAGTTCCTTTGACACCGGCCTTGTCATCTTCGGGGCCAAGCAGCACGAAGTCGTTGTACATCACGCCATAGCGTTTGTCGCCATGACCATCTTCGACGAACTGGTCTTCAGCGGCACGGGCATGGACCAGCACCACGTCCACATCACCGTCTTCACCCATTTTGAGCGCCTTGCCGGTGCCGACGGCGATAACCTGAACCTGATAACCGCTTTCCTTTTCAAACACGGGCAGGATTTCCTTCAGCAGGCCGGAGTTGTCGGTGCTGGTGGTGGTGGCCAGTTTCAGGACCGGATTGACGGGTTTGGGCGTCTCGGCAGCGGGGTCTGCGGCCTGAGCCGTCATCAGGGAAAATGCCAGTACGGTACCGGCGAATAATGATTTCAACATGGGGACTCCTCCACGTTTTGCAGTGTTAGGGGACATGGAAAAAAGCCATGGTCAGAGAAAATTCATCAGATTGCAATGGTAAAAATGCTGATTTTATTTTCCGGTGGTACCGATTGGCCGGCTCCGTCCTGCTGCTGCAGACTTTCCCGTTGTTTTATCCGGCGACACTGACCAGCCAGGCCAGTACCAGATAGCGCCCGGTCTTGGCCAGCAGCACCAGCGGAATAAAAACATGCAGCGGGGTGCGCAGCAGACCGGCCAGCACGGTCAGGGGGTCGCCGATAACCGGTACCCAGCTCAGAAGCAGCGACCACCGGCCATAGCGCTGGAAACGTTGTTGTGCCCGTGTCAGAGCCTCTGTGCTGACCGGAAACCAGCGGTAGTGGCGCAGGTGCTCCAGGTAGTAACCCAGGTACCAGTTGATAATGGCTCCCAGGGTATTCCCCAGACTGGCAACAGCAATCAGGCCCCAGAACCCGTACTGCCCTGACAGCAGCAGGCCGGTCAGCACCGCCTCGGATTGGACCGGCAGGAGGGTGGCTGCCAGCAGCGCGGACAGAAACAGGCCGGCATAAGCCGTGAGCATGGGTTCAGCGTTTTGTCAGCGGTACTGCAGCCGTTGTGAAAGCTGCTGGTGCAGGGCGGGGCTGGCTGCTGCCAGCACTGACGTGGTGGCCAGGGTCAGGGGCTGGCCATAAAGGTCGGTGAAGACACCGCCTGCCTCGCTGACAATCACCGACAGGGCCGCAATATCGAGAATATTAAGATCGGATTCGAGGACGGCATCCAGACTGCCGCAGGCCAGCAGGTGATAGTGATAGAAATCACCGTAGCCCCGGATACGGTTCACCTCGCGCACAATGGCCCCCAGGTTTTGCCACTGGGGCTTGCCGGCCAGGGTGGCGATATTGCCCAGTGACAGGGTGGCTTCCGACAGGGTGGCGTAGTTGCTGGTCCGGATGCGCTCACCGTTCAGGAAAGCACCCGTGCCTTTTTCGGCGTAGGCCAGCTGCCCGAATTCGGGCGCATTGGATACCCCGAGAATCAGCGCATCACCCTGCATCAGGGCAATCTGGGTGGAGAAGAACGGATAACGGCGCACAAAGCTTTTGGTGCCGTCGATGGGGTCGATCAGCCAGTTGTACTCGGCGTCGGCGTTGACCTTGCCGGTTTCCTCACCATAAAAGCCATGTTCCGGAAAACGCTCCAGAATCAGGCTGCGGATGGTTTGTTCGGTTTCAATGTCGGCGACCGTGACGGGGGACTGGTCGGGCTTGAGCTGGACCTCGACGCCCTGGACATAATGCTTGCGGATCACGGTTTCAGCGGCACGGGCCGCCTCCAGGGCAGTTTGCAGAAACGGGCTTTGCTTCATGGCAGGCTCGGATGGTTAAGTTTGACGGGGCAGGGAGTATATCACTCCCCCAGTATCGTGACAGTGAGGCGGCGGCTGAAATGCCCGAAGCGGTGTTCGTACAGGAAAATGCCCTGCCAGGTGCCGAGTCCCGAAGCGCCCTGCGTTACGGGAATGCTCAGGCTGTCACGGGTCAGCATGCAGCGCACATGGCCGGACATGTCATCATCTCCCTCGTCATCATGCTCATAAGCCGGATCGCCATCCGGGGCCAGCCGGCGCAGGATGGTTTCCAGGTCGCGGCGCACCGAGGGGTCGGCATTTTCGGTGATGATCAGCGAGGCACTGGTATGGTGGATGAAGACCGAGCAGATGCCGGTACGGATGCTGCTGGCACGAATGTGCTGCTCCACTTGTGTCGTGAGCTTGTAGGTGCCCCGGCCACGGGTGTTGAAGGTGAAGGTTGACTGATAAACCATATTGACCTGCTCCCGTCTGCTTTCAGTCCTGCCGGATCAGTGCTGCCTTGTGGTGGCGTTCGGTCCATTCCATGATGACCAGCCCGAGGCTGCCCAGCGCCATGAAGCCGATCACCAGTGGCATGATTGTACCGTTGTAACTTTGCCCGATCAGGGTACCCAGCGGTACCGAGATCAGGGTGGACAGCGAGCCGATGACGGAGGCTCCCAGCCCGGCATGGGTTTCCAGCGGCTCCATGGCCAGCGAGTTGAGGTTGGCAAACAGCAGGCCGATACCAAGAAAGGCCAGTGAAAAATAAGCCAGCAGGAGCCACAGTTCCGGATGCCCGTCCAGTGGCCAGACAACCAGCAGGCAGGCAGCGGAAGCCCCGATCAGAAGCCAGTAGGCCAGCCGTGCCAGCAGGCGCATGCCCAGCTTCATGACCAGCTGGGCATTGATGAAGGAGGCTGCACCCAGTACCAGAGCCAGCAACCCGAAATACAACGGAAACCTGTCGCCCAGACCGTACTGAACCTGCAGTATCTGCTGGGCCGAGTTCAGGTAGCCCAGAAAGGCACCGAAAATCATGCCGGTGGACAGGGTATAACCCATGGTATAGCGGTGGGTCAGTACCTGCCGGATGGCGGCCAGCTGCTGTTTCATGACCAGTGGAGTGCGTTTTTCCGCGGGCAGGGTTTCCGGAATGCGCAGGCCGAACCAGGCGACCACCAGAATGCCGAGCAGGATGAAGACCAGAAAGATGCTGCGCCAGCCGGCCAGATGGATGATGACCTGACCGATGCCGGGGGCGAGTGCCGGCACCATGATGAAGACCAGCATGCTGAAGGACATGATGCGTGCCATGGCGCGGCCACTGTAGCAGTCGCGTACCAGCGCCATGGTGATGGTGCGGGGTGATGCTGCGCCCAGCCCCTGCAGGAAGCGCCCGATCAGCATGGTGGTGAAGTTTTCTGCCCGCCAGGACAGGATGCAGCCGATGATGAAGATGCCGAGGCCGATGTAGATCAGGGGTTTGCGCCCTATGCTGTCGGATAACGGCCCGATCACCAGCTGGCCCAGTGCCATCCCCAGAAACAGTACCGACAGAATCAGCTGGGGCTGGTTTTCATCCGTCACACCCAGGGCCTGGCCGATTTCCGGCAGTGCCGGCAGCATGGCATCAATGGACAGCGCCACAAAAGAAGACAGCAGGGCAATAATCACAATGAATTCGGTCAGGCCGGGCATCGGACGTTGCATATTACGGTTTCCTTGGGGGGTAATAGTTCAGTGTAGCAGTTTTGTTGCTCAGGTTGCGGGTTCTGTCAGCGGTAAACCCAACACGGCCCGTCTGGTTTCCTGCAGGGTTTTTACGGTTCGTTCAAGCCAGCTTCATATCCACTGTGTTGTCATCAACTGATGCGCAGGGGCTCCCCGTCAGAAGAAAAACCAGAATACAAGGGGTTTTACAATAATGTGGTCAAAAACACTGCTGATTGCCGGGCTGCTGTCAGCCACCGCCATTTTTTCCTCAACCAGTGCTGCCGAGCCGCTGCGTCCCTATCAGGCATTCCGGGTGAACTTCAATCAACACCAGCCACAGCCTTATCAGCGTGCCATGCTGAAAGAAGACTGGCACATGCTGGTACGGGACTGGCTGCAGAACCGGGCCATGGTCCGCTTTGACAAACGAAATCCCGGCAACCATTACCTGCGTGTCAAGTATCCGGCCAATGTGGTCGGTGGCTGGCACAGTGGCGTGCAGTTCATCGCCAGAGTACCGCAGTCGAATGAATACTGGCTGAGTTACAAGATGCGTTTCCAGCCCGGCTTTGATTTCCGCAAGGGGGGCAAGTTGCCGGGACTGGGGACCGGGGACGGACGTTACGCCGGTGGCAACAAGCCGGTCAAGGGTGATGGCTGGACGGCACGCCTGATGTGGCTGGGTGATGGCCGGCTGGTCCCCTACCTCTACTATGTCGGCATGCCTGCCGAGCGCAAGTTCGGTGACTACTGGCCCATGGATGCCAGGGTGCGTCCGGGACAGTGGCAGGAGGTGAGCCAGCGGGTCAGGGTCAATACCCCCGGCAGGCGTGACGGTATTTATGAGGTCTGGGTGGACGGTCAGCTGGCGACCCGGCGTACCGATATTGTCTGGCGCTATGGCAATCAGGCCGAAATTGATGCCTTCCTGTTCAGCACCTTTCACGGTGGGGCCAGCCTGGATTGGGCTCCACGTTGGGACAGCTATATCGACTTTGATGATTTCATGATCGGTCGCAGGGCACCGGCTGCCGTACAGCGAGCCTGGCTGGCGGCGGCCCGCTGAGTTTTTTCCAGGGAGCGATTCCCGGTGCCCCGTCCGGGGCCGTGCAACCACTTTGGTGTTCGGGCTTATTGCGCCCCGATACGGAAATGGCCTATCTTACGCCTCTCAATGTCAGTTATAACATTCAGAGGAGTACTGAAATGGCACATACACTACCCGAACTGCCTTTTGCCAAGGATGCCCTGGCCCCGCACATGTCGGCGGAAACCCTGGATTACCATTATGGCAAGCACCATAATGCCTATGTCACCAATCTCAATAATCTCGTGCCGGGCACCGAGTATGAGAACCTGTCACTGGAGGCGATTATCAAGGCTGCACCTGCCGGTGGTGTATTCAATAACGCGGCCCAGATATGGAATCACACCTTTTTCTGGAACTCCCTGAAACCCAATGGTGGTGGTGAGCCAGCCGGGGCACTGGCTGATGCCATCAAGGCCAAGTGGGGTTCCTTCGATGAATTCAAGAAAGCCTTTACCGCTTCAGCTGTCGGTAACTTCGGTTCCGGCTGGACCTGGCTGGTAAAAAAAGCGGACGGCAGTGTGGACATCGTTAACACCGGCAATGCTGCCACCCCCCTGACCACGGCTGACAAGCCGCTGCTGACCATTGATGTCTGGGAGCATGCCTATTACATCGACCATCGTAATGCCCGGCCCAAGTTCGTGGAAACCTTCCTGAACAATCTGGCCGACTGGGATTTTGCCGCCGCCAATTTTGCTGCCTGATGGCCAGTAATGACTGAAAAAGCCGGGAAATTTCCCGGCTTTTTTTATTCAGGACTTGCCTGAATGGCGGCCAGGCGTTAAAACAGGGCGCACTTGGAGTACCTCGATAGCAAGGATTAATCATGATATCCAAAGCAGTGAAGTTACAGGAAACTTCGTCTTTCATCAGGGAGTGGCTGAAGTCCCCGCTGGTGACGGCTTCGGTTGTGCCCTCCAGTCGGCGTCTGGCCCGGAAAATGGTGCGAGGGCTGCATTCCGGGATGGGACAGGTCATCGAGCTTGGGCCGGGCACCGGTGTTTTTACCCGTGAATTGCTGGCGGTCGGGATTCCGGAGTCCGCACTGGTTCTGATTGAACTCAATGGCCGTTTTGCGGCTGACCTGAAACAGAAATACCCCACCGCCACCGTGGTCAACGGTGCCGCAGAAGCCATGTCGCACCTGCAGCTGAAGCGGGCCGGTGCGGTGGTGAGTGGCCTGCCGTTTCTGTCGATGAAAGACCGGCAGATTGATGCCATTCTGGGGGCGGCATTTCAGGTGCTGGATCAGGATGGTGTTTTTGTGCAGTTCACCTATGGGCACCGTTGCCCGGTCCGGCGTGAGACTCTGGAACGGCACGGGCTGTTTTCCAGCCGTGACAGTTTTGTTCTCAACAACTTCCCGCCCGCCAGCGTTTATCACCTGAAGCGCAAGCCCTGATGCCTCGCCTTTGAGGACGAGGGCATCCACTGTTTCTGTTGCTTCTGCGGCCCGCTAGAAAATGCCTGGCAGGCCCCGCAGGATGATCAGGACAATCTGCAACAGCAGGATGGCAACCAGCGGTGACAGGTCGACCATGCCGATGGTCGGTACAAAGCGGCGCAGCGGCTGCAGCAGTGGCCGGGTCAGGCTGTTGAGCAGTGAGGCGACCGGGTTGTCATAGCTGTTGCCCACCCAGCTCAGAACTGCCTGGATAATCAGGGCGAAGATATAAATCCAGATGATGGTGCGCAGCACATCGGCTACCGAGGCCAGCAGCAGGGTTGGCAGGCCGTAATTGCCGCGCCCGAGCAGGTCCAGCAGCAGTGAGCCGATAAACTGCAGCCCGACCGCGAGTACCAGTGAGGCGGTATCCAGCTTGCCTGCCGCCGGGATAACCCGACGCAGTGGGACCAGCACCGGGTTGGTGATTCTGACCAGAAACTGGGACAGGGGGTTGTAGAAGTCGGCACGTGACCAGGCCAGCAGGAAGCGGATCAGGACTGCACCGATGTAAAGGGAAAACAGGGTTGATACCAGAAAAATGGCAATCAGTTGCAGGGTTTCCATGTCAGGTGTCCGTCAGGGTTGGGGGTTGGCCAGTTCACGGGCGCGTTGCGCGGCGGCATGCAGGGCCTGATCAAACAGGGCGGCAAGATCACCGCTTTCCAGCTGGCGGATGGCCGCTTCGGTTGTCCCGCCTCTGGATGTCACCTTGTGCCGCAGTTCTGCCGGTGCATCCTCACTTTCCAGTGCCAGTTTGGCAGCACCAAAAGCCGTTTGTACCACCAGTAACCGGGCTTCTTCCGGTTCCAGCCCCATGCGTATGGCGCTGGTGATCATGGCTTCCATGACCAGGAAGAAATAAGCCGGTCCGCTGCCGGAAACGGCGGTCACGGTATCCAGCCGGGCTTCATCTTCAAACCAGAGCGTCACACCCACGGTGCGCAGCAGGCTTTCTGCCAGATTGCGCTGCTCGGGGCTGACCTGGTGGCTGGCATACAGTCCCGTGGTGCCGGCCTGGACCAGCGCCGGGGTATTGGGCATGCAGCGCACTACCGGCAGGCTGGCTCCCAGCCACTGATGCAGGGAGGCCACCGTGATCCCGGCAGCTACAGAAACAAACAGGGGCGGCTGGCCATGGGTGAAACCGTTCAGGGAACGGGCGACAACCGGCATGATCTGGGGCTTGACTGCCAGCACCACCAGATCGGCATCTGTCACGGCCTGCAGATTGTCAGTGAAGGTGGCCACGGTGGGGAAATGGCGGCGGATGATATCGAGCTGGGTCTGGTCAGGGTCCGCAACCCGCAGGACAAGACTGCGGTTGTCGTCTTCCTGGGTCAGCCCGGCTATCAGGCTGCGCGTCATGTTGCCGGCACCGATAAAGGTGATGCGATGTTGTTTCTGGGGCAGTTGGGCCTGGGTCATGGATGCAGTTTTACCAAAGGGTTGCCAAGAGGGCCTTATTCTAACCCAGTGCAGGAAAAAAAGGGGAGAGGGAAACATCACACCCCACCGACCTGGGTGGGGTGCCGGAATCATACGTGCTGTTTGGTGGCGATCATGTCGTTGATGATCGGGTTCAGGATCAGTTCCATGGCCAGTACCATCTTGCCACCGGGGACCACGATACTGTTGCGCCGTGACATGAAGGAGTTGTGCAGCATGGTCAGCAGGCGTGGAAAGTCGATATTGAGCCTGGCCGGATTGGCAAAGCGGATGACGACAAAACTCTCGTCTGCGGTAGGAATGTCGCGCGCGATGAAGGGATTGGAGGTATCCACGGTGGGGACGCGCTGGAAGTTGATGTGGGTACGCGAGAACTGCGGCGTGATGTGGTTCACATAGTCCGGCATGCGGCGCAGGATGGTGTCAACAATGGCTTCCTGACTGTAGCCGCGTTCGGCATTGTCACGGTGGATTTTCTGAATCCATTCCAGATTCACGCTGGGTACGACACCGATGCCCAGATCCACATGGCTGGCAACATCAAAACCGCCATGGCGCTTGTCGGCGGTATCATCGCGGACCATGCCGTGCAGTCCTTCGTAGAACAGAATATCGGTATCAGGTTCCAGCTCCTCCCAGGGGGTGAACTCCCCGGCACCGGCATTGCAGGCGATACCCAGATCGCCCAGCCGTTTGCAGTGGTGGGCCGCTTCCTGTGCATTGTGCAGGTAGTAGCGCCGCTGCCCGCCACCGGTGGCGGCATAGCTCTGAAACAGGCGGCTCAGGGCATGGAAATCGTTCGCTTCCGGACCGAAGTGGCTGAAGTTTTCGGTTTCTGCCGATTTCTGCTTGAACTCGGCCCGTGTGACGCTGTGGAAGCTGTCGCCTTCAATAATGGCCGCCTTGATGCCTTCCCGTCGAAAAATGTTTTCAAAGGCGCGTTTGACAAAGGTTGTTCCGGCTCCGGAAGAGCCGGCAACGGCGATAACCGGGTGCTGTTTTGACATCAGAATCTCCTCAAAACCCTGAAAAAAATAAAAATCTTGTTTGCACCTTTCATTCTAGCCCAAAGCTTTCGGGAAGCTATATGTCCGAGGGTAGAGGCTGATGCCGCTGATGGGGATGGAATGACTGGCGTTTTCTGTGGATAACTTTGTGGATAGTTCGGGCAGCGGGTCGCTGCTGCTGCCCGGCTCAAGTGACAATGCAACAGAATTTTTTCTTGCTTATTGTTTTTAAAGCATTTTTTATCAATCAATGAGCTGATATTCACTGTGCTAATTAGTCAAATATAATTCATGACTTGTGGATTAAAAAAATTGATTAATAATGTATGAATGAATTTAGTCTTGATTTTTCACCATTTTTATCCGGCTTATCGCTATCTTTATTGAAAAATCAATAACTTGGTTGTTTATCAATATCGTTTGTGGATAAAGCTGTGCAGAGAGCTTGAGCAGGCTGTTGCATGGCCTGACAGTGGTGGGTTTATACGGATTTGAGCAAAAACCAGACTTATTGTTAAGTGCTTTATTTTCAATAATATACCTTGAGGCATTGACAATCCTGAACCTTGTGTGCATTGGAGGGCTGAAATATGACATTTTCATGTCCATGTGCATAACTTCTGTGATACCCTCGCGCTTTTTATTTTTTGGATCGGGTAAGGGGTCATGAGCCATTCAACACCGCGTGTGGGTTTTGTCAGTCTGGGGTGTCCCAAGGCGCTGGTGGATTCAGAGCGGATACTGACGCAATTACGGGCCGAAGGCTATGGCATCAGTGCAACTTATCAGGATGCCGATCTGGTGGTCGTGAACACCTGTGGCTTTATTGATGCAGCGGTGGAAGAGTCGCTGGATGCGATTGGCGAGGCGCTGGAGGAAAACGGGCGGGTGATTGTCACCGGCTGTCTGGGAGCGGAAAGTCACAAGGTGCTGGATGCCTATCCGAATGTGCTGGCTGTGACCGGACCCCATGCCTATGAACAGGTCATGAGTGAGGTGCATCAGCATCTGCCTCCGTTGCATGACCCCCATATCGATTTGATTCCGCCGCAGGGGGTGCGCCTCACACCGCGCCATTATGCCTATCTCAAGATATCCGAAGGCTGTAACCATCGCTGTTCATTCTGCATCATTCCCTCCCTGCGCGGGGATCTGGTTTCACGCCCGATCGGTGAGGTGCTGCAGGAGGCCGAAAACCTGGTGCAGGCCGGAGTGAAGGAGTTGCTGGTCATTTCCCAGGACACCAGTGCCTATGGCGTGGATACCAAGTACCGTACCGGCTTTTGGGGCGGCAAGCCGCTCAAAACTCATATCCAGACTTTGGCAGAAGCACTGGGGGCAATGGGTGTCTGGGTCAGGCTGCATTATGTCTACCCTTACCCGCATGTGGACAGGCTGCTGCCGCTGATGGCCGAGGGCAGCATCCTGCCTTACCTGGATATTCCGTTTCAGCATGCCAGCCCGCGTATTCTCAAGGCCATGCGCCGGCCTGCCCATGCGGAAAAGGTGCTGACACGGTTGCAGGCGTGGCGTGCACAATGCCCGGATATGGCGGTGCGCAGTACCTTTATTGTCGGGTTTCCGGGGGAAACCGAAGCGGATTTCGAGACATTGCTGGAATTTCTGCAGGAGGCCCGTCTGGACCGGGTGGGGGCTTTTGCCTATTCAGCGGTTGAGGGCGCGGCGGCCAATACGCTGACGGGGGCGGTGCCGGAAGCTGTCAAGGAGGAGCGCCTGGAGCGCTTCATGGCCGTGCAGGCTGAAATCAGTGCCGAGAAGCTTGGTCGCATGATCGGGCGTGAGCTGGAAGTGCTGGTGGATGCCGTGGAAGATGGCATGAGTGTGGCACGCAGTTACCGTGATGCACCTGAAATCGATGGACAGGTGCTGGTTGAAGGGGTGGCGCTGCCGGTCGGTGAACGGGTGCGGGTACGGGTGACTCATGCAGATGAGCATGATCTGTGGGCAACACCACTCTGAGCTTTTTGCCCGCGTAACCTGTTCCTGTCTGCCAATTGTCCTGAACGGATTCAGGGCCGGATGGAAGGGTATCCGGCCCGGCCCTGATCGGTGTCGATTAATTGATGCCCGTTGCCGGGCATCGGCCCCTGTTTTTCTGATCCTGCCAGTGGCGTGCTAGTCGGCACTGGCGAAGTTATTGCGTGGTCCCCAGTAGACCCATTCCACCAGATCGTCGTGTGCCGAACGGGCAGCGCTGCGGGCTTTGGGGTCATTGTGCAGGATGGATACCACGTAGGTTTCCCCGTTGGCTGCCTGCAGGTAACCCGCCAGTCCGCGCACATTGCGCAAGGTGCCGGTCTTGAAACGGCCCTTGCCATTGACCGGGCTGCGTTTCATGCGGTTTTCCAGCGTGCCGTCCACCCCGAGTACCGCCAGCGAATTCATGTAATCATTCCGGAACGGGCTGTTATAGGCATCCACCAGCATTTCACCCAGATGCCGGGCTGAAATTCTGGCCACCCGGCTCAGGCCCGAACCATTCTCAACCCGCAGCTCGGGAAAGTTGAGGCCCCGGCTTTCCAGGAACTGGCTGACGGCGGCAGTACCCTTGGCCGGGGTTCCGGGGGCACCCATGCGATAGGCCGCGAGGGTCAGAAGTACCTGCCGGGCCATGACATTGACACTTTCCTTGTTGATTTCCTTGATGACTTCGCGCAGGGGGGGCGAGAAGTTGGTAAAGACTTTCTGGGCATGAGACGGGGTGGCACCGGTACGGAAATCACCCTGTATCTGACCACGCAGCTCGCCGCCCCAGATTTTCCAGAATGCTGCAAACAGGTTGCTGTCCAGATCGTTGCGGGCTTTGGTGCTGCTGGGCAGTCCTGCCGTGCGGGCTACCTTCCTGCCCAGCCCCTTGAACTGGTATTTGCTGCCACGCCCCTGATACAGCAGGGCTTCCGGTTGGGCGTTATAGGCAGCCTTGGCATTGCCGTCGAAGGCACCGGGATTCTGATACGGGACACTGAAGAAACTGGTATCTGCCACCAGATTCCCGGCAATACGCTGGACCCCGCGGGCACGCAGTGACTGCAGCATGCGGCGCAGGTTGGCTTCCTTGAAGTCAGGGTCGCCATAGCCCTTGATGACCACATCACCCTGCAGTACCCCGCCCTGAATGGGGCCGGTGGTATAAATCTCGGTGGGCCAGCGGAAATTCGGTCCCAGCGTACCCAGTGCAGCATAGGTGGTGACCAGCTTCATGGTCGAGGCCGGATTGCGCGGTGTATCGGCGCTGGCTGTCAGCAGGGCGGGTGCATTACCGCTGGCGGGGCGCACATAGGCGCTCATGCCGCGTTCGGAGACACCACGCAGGCGCAGGCTGGAGGCGACGCTATCCGGCAGGCGGGTAAAACGTCCCGGTCCGGTATACATGCGTCCGCCGGCATATTGCAGCTGTACAGCCGGTGCCAGTTGCGGGGGCTGATTCTGCTGCTGGCGCCGGGCCAGTTGCTGCTGATATTCCTGTCGACGCTTTTCTGCCAGCTGTTGTTGCTGTTGTTGTCGCTGCTGTTGCTGCCGGGCCATTTGCTGCTGGCGCTGTGCTTCAGCCTGCTGCTGCTCTGCCAGTTGCTGACGCTGTTGCTCCTCGGCCTGCTGACGTGCCAGAGCCTGGCGCTGCTGTTCCTGCTCGCGTTGTTTTTGTTCCCAGGCCTGACGGTAGCGTTCCCGGACTTCAGCCTGCTGTTGCTCGGCGATGTGCTGTTGTTTCAGGCGCTGCTGTTCCTGCTCCCAGGCGATCTGGTAACGCTGGCGTTCGGCCTGCTGTTGCTGTTCCAGTGCTGCTTTCTGCTGCTCCCAGGCCAGCCGTTGCTGCCGGGCCTGCTGTTCGGCCTGCTGCTGGCGCTGCCGGGCTTCCTGTTCGGTCTGCTGCTGCTGTTGACGCGCCAGCTGTTCCGCCTGTTGCTGTTGTTGACGCGCCAGCTGTTCGGCCTGTCTCCGGGCTGCATCATCCTGATTTTCGGTGATGTAACGCAGGGGCTGGGCAGTTGCCGGTTGCTGGTCTTTGATCGGGACCGGCTCGTAAGTCTGTATGTTGCTGCTTCCACAGGCGGACAGTACCAGTCCGCAGGCGGCAAACAGGCTGATGCGCTGAATTAACATGATCATCCCCGCTGTTGTTGTCCTTTGTCACATCCCTGGGCGGAAAGGGGCCATGGCATTGCATGCCGGCCAGTCACCACCGTATTGCTCCTGGTATTGAGGATGTCATTCCACTTTCCAGGCCGTGTCGATACTAACGATACTATAACCATTGCCAAACGCCATTACTGTGCCATACCCTGATAAACTGACGATTAATGGATGGGCCAAGTTTAGATCACCCTGGTTGCCTCAGACTGAATCGGGGAAGGGGGCCTGGAGACAGGAATGGAACGATGACTGCAATAACCACAGGGAGCAGCAATGAAAAAAACACGATGGTGGAAGACGGGCATTTGGGCACTGGCCGGGTTTCTGGGAATGACAACGGTACAGGCCGAAGATTGTAGCGCTGTTCGGGCGCGTTACCAATGCCAGGATGATACCCTTTATCCCCTGCACCTGAGTTTCGATGATGGCCCGGCCATGGAAACACCGGAGTTGTTACGTGTCCTGCAGCGGGAGCACATTCCTGCTACCTTTTTTGTCTTGGCGGGAAAGGTGGATTGTGAGCAGATACGGGTTGAACAGTGTCCCTCCGACCCGACTGCCGGTGCTCCGGATTGTGAAGCCTACCGACAGTGCCTGCAACGTCGTGAAGTATTGGCCGAGACGCGCCGGGCCGGCTTTGAAATCGGCTCACATTCCTACTCGCACCTGCACTATACCCAGGTACCACCGGAGCAGGCACAGGCCGATTTTATCCGTGCCAGAACGGTGCTGGAGCCTTACCTGAGCACCAATCCACCGTTGTTCCGGCTGCCGTATGGCGATGGCTGGTTCAACCGCAAGGAGAATAACGGGCAGGTATTGCAGATGCTGGATCAGGCCGGTTTCACCCATATCGACTGGCAGTATTCCGCCTTTGACTGGAACACGGATAACCAGCAGGGTGACAAAATTCTCTCCAATGTACTGGAGCAGGTGTGTCAGCGTCGTCAGGGGGGCGTGGTACTGTTTCATGACGGTGTGCCGGAACAGATGAATGAGGGACGCCTGTTTACCATCCGCAATATGGCACACTGGATTCCGGCCATGCGTTGTGTGGTGGATTTCAAGCCCCTGTCATTCTTCGTAAAGAACTTCACTGAAAAATAAAGGATTTGAACATTGACTGAGGTGTGCAGGCAGCCACGGGCTGTAGCATTGATTTCAGGGGGGCTGGATTCCATGCTGGCCACCCGGGCTGTACTGGAGCAGGGAGTCCATGTGGAGGGGATCAACTTCTTCACCGGCTTTTGTGTCGAGGGGCATACCCACGCCATCCGCAAACAGCACCAGGACAAGCCCAAGCGCAATAATGCACTCTGGGTGGCCGAGCAACTGGGCATAAAGCTTCACATTATCGACATTGTGGAGGAGTACAAGGATGTGGTGCTGAATCCGAAGCACGGGTACGGGGCTAACCTTAATCCCTGTCTGGACTGCAAGATATTCATGGTGCGCAAGGCGAAGGAATGGGCGGCAAAACAGGATTTTGACTTCATTATCACCGGTGAGGTGATCGGCCAGCGTCCCATGTCACAGCGCCGCGCCACCATGCCGGTCATTGCTGCGGAGTCGGGTGCTGATGAACGCCTGTTGCGTCCTTTATGTGCCCGACACCTGCCGGAAACCCTGCCGGAACGCATGGGCTGGGTGGACCGGGAACGGCTGTTCGGCTTTACCGGGCGCAGTCGCAAGCCACAGATGGCGCTGGCACAGGAGTGGGGTATTGAAGCCTATGCACAGCCAGCGGGTGGTTGCTGTTTCCTCACCGATGCCAATTATTCCCGCAAGTTGCAGGATTTATGGGCAAACCGGCCCGAGCGTAATTATGAGCTGGATGACATCATGCTGCTCAAGATCGGTCGCCACCTGCGCCCGCGTCCCCATTTCAAGATGATCATTGCGCGTGAGGAAGGGGAGGTCAACTTTCTCGAAGGGTATCGGCGTGAGTTTGCCTGGGTTAAAACCATCAGCCACTCCGGTCCCCTGACCCTGCTGGACGGGGATGGAATCACGACAGATGACCTGATGCTGGCTGCGCGTATCAGTGCCCGTTTCAGCAAAGGCCGGGAGGCAGAAACGGTTGTTTGCCACATGGCCCTGCCGGGGCAGGCGGTTCAGGAGTGCAGTGTGGCCCCGATGCGGGAGGAAATGCCTGCCGGGTGGCAGCTGTAGCTGCCTGAATAAAAAAGGCCAGCCCTGTGGCTGGCCTCATGTACCTGTTGCCTTGATCCGGGATCAGCAGGCGCAGGGTTCTACGGCTTTATTCGCCATTGCCTCTGGCGGCTACCGGAGCAGCAGGAGCGCCCGTGAAGCCACCATTGAAGCGGTTGAAGTTGGCGAAGCCGGTATCGAACAGGCCATTGACTTCATACAGCTGATAAGTCTTGTCGCCTTTCTTGGCCATGGTGCCATCCAGACGCTCAATGGCACCGGTACCATCAAAGCCGCTTCCTTTGCGGGCCTTGCCGTCACCATCGGCTGACTGCCCCCACAGGCCATGTGGCATGACACCATCAGCTGCGGCGTTATCGCTGGTAAAGTCGATGTTCATGTATTTGTTCTGAACCGCAGCCAGTTTCATGCTGTACTCGTCAGACTGAACAGTGACCTGATTGCCTTTGCGGGACACTTTGCCGTTCAGAAACTCTCCATCACCTTTCTGTTCTTCACTGTTAATGGTCAGTTTGCCGGCCTTGTCAAAGGCAATCTGATCCTGGCCCAGCGTAATGCCGAAGTCCTGCATGAAGTTGTTGTTGAAAGTGGAGTTAACCTGCAGGCCCTTGTCACTCAGCAGATTGTACACAGCATCATTGTCGCCTTTGATGTTGTACTTGCCACCCTCCGCGCCAGTGAAGTGCGGGTCGCCAGCAACTTTACTGCCGGGTTTGACCGGTGCCGGAGTCGGGTTTGGAGCTGGAGTCGGGTTTGGAGCTGGAGTCGGGTTTGGAGCTGGAGTCGGGTTTGGAGCTGGAGTCGGGTTTGGAGCTGGAGTCGGGTTTGGAGCCGTTGTCGGGGCTGGAGCCGTTGTCGGGGCTGGAGCCGTTGTCGGGGCTGGAGCCGTTGTCGGAGCTGGAGCCGTTGTCGGGGCTGGAGCCGTTGTCGGAGCTGGAGCCGTTGTCGGAGCTGGAGCTG
>Ga0116152_10000269_pt1 | contig 42034 bp, 48 predicted proteins | sample AD_UKC119_MetaG_FD_89894 | JGI IMG/M metagenome (GOLD analysis project Ga0116152, IMG submission 89894) | Active sludge microbial communities of municipal wastewater-treating anaerobic digesters from Hong Kong - AD_UKC119_MetaG | ecosystem: Engineered > Bioreactor > Anaerobic > Digestate... | reverse complement strand
GGTTGACCGCGCAATTGTAAAATAAGCGCCTGGCGTGACCTTTTTATCATTCAGCGCTTTATAAAGCTGCCCCAAGGCGACAAAAATCGATCCCGATACCATCACAAGGCACAGCGACACAATTTCAACAATCGACCAGGTGGTATAGTAACCTGCAAGAAGACCCAGAAAACGGCCGATAAAGAACCCAATCAACAGAACAACAACGGCCAGAATAAATCCCCTGAAGATAAGGTCACCTTTCAAGCGTGACGGTTTATCCATGCGGCTGCCAAGCCTTCCAAACAAAATATCAAGGATATGCCACAAAAACGGGGTGGCGTGCCCCCCAATCGCACCTTTGAGCATTCCACCAATCAAAGCAATCGCCAAAGCCGCCATTGCCACCAATAAGCGTTCTGGCGTAAATATTTGGTCTTGAAAATTATGGATCAATTCGGTCATGCCCATCATCATAACCTAGAGCCTTCCAAACGTCATGAATAATAATATTTCAAGAAAACATCATCAACCTTGTGGATTATTATAAAAAAAATTAGGTGAATAGATAATTCTCTCCTACCATTAAAAGAAAAACAACAACATCGGTTGTCCAAGGAGAGTTTATAATCATGAATGCACTAACCCCAAAACAATTAGAAGCTGCCATTGATCAAGGTTGTTTTCAGGCAACGGCAAAAACACAAACGGACTTGTGGAATCCTATAACCGCTTCTTTTGCAATGGGTGCCGCATATATGGATTTCTGCAAACAAACAATGAGCCAAACTTTTGCAGAAATAGATAGTTTGGCTTTTTTTGCAGAAAAGGGACAACAAATGTTTCTTCGTAATCTTGGGTTTGGAAAGTTGAATTTGTAAATTAGGAGTAATAAATGACGACAAATCCTTTCCTATGGTGGGTTGAACCAACCTCTCTCATATTTGAGCAAGCCGCCAAATACTGCGAAAAAATGACAGATGCTCATCTGAATACACCTTTAGCGCCAATATTTGCCCTGGGAGCAATCACAAGCGCCACGACTGCTCAAAACTTAACCATAATAGCGGAATCTCCCGATAGACATAAAATTCCTGAATATTCCGTAGAAGCTGGAGGTATTGTCTGCCGTCCTGCCGCTTGGAACTAAACAATTCACTTTTCGGCAGAAGTAAAACCCACTATATTTAGGGGTATATGGCGCTAAAACCTAGAAAAACCTTACTGAATCCCTTCGCTAGCCTCTCGCAAGCGGAGTTTTTGGCGCAGAAAACGGACAAGGCTCTTCAAACCTACCCTTTTTCGGATATTTCATCTGATTTACACCTCAAAATTAACCCACGCGCTAAACGCATGGCGCTCCGTGTTGATATCAAACAACGCAAAGTTAATCTGGTTCTTCCCAAACGGGCGAGTATGCGCGATGCCTATAAATTTGCCCTTGAGCATAAATACTGGATCCGTGAAAAGATCGCAGAAATTCCAAAGCCCATAAAGTTTGAACACGGCGCTGTAATTTCTATTCTTGGAGAGCCCACAGAAATTATTGTTGATTACAAATCAACTTTAAAAAGAACGTATATCGCATTGAAAAATAACAAAATAATTGTCTCAACTAACAAAGAGGACCCGTCTTCCCGTATCAAACGCTTTATCATTAATCTTGCCAAAGAACAGTTAAGCGCCCTCGCTCATGAAAAAGCTGAAATCACAGGAAAAGCCATTCAAATAATCGATGTCAAAGACACCACAAGCCGTTGGGGAAGCTGCTCCTCAGACGGAAAAGTCTGTTTTTCTTGGCGTCTGATTTTTGCGCCCTATGATGCCTTTGACTATGTGGTTGCTCACGAAGTGGCTCACTTGACCCACATGGACCACTCTCCTGATTTTTGGAATCATTGCGCCGACCTCTCCCGAAACTATTCTCGCGGCAAAACATGGATGAAACGCCACAGCGGTGAATTGACTCGCTACACCTAAGTCAAGTTCTCCAATGCCCCCTGCAAAATAACCTGTGCCGCAAGCCTGTCGACAAGTCCGCTGCCTTTAGCGCCCTTTTTGGCTTTTTTGCCTATATCCACACGCTTATCCAGAAATTTATCCACAGTTTGTGTGGATAACCGCTCATCCCACAGCGCAATAAAGGGCTGCTTTCCAAAAATTTCTGGATACCGTGTCATTTCGTCAGCGAACGACAAAACTGCATCACATCGCGTGCCCCGACTTCCATCCATATTCAACGGCCACCCCAGAATATATCCACCCACTTCCAAATCACGAATATGTTTGCCGAGTTCAACCGCATCTTGTGAAAATTTTGTCCGCTTGATCGTGGTGACAGGTGTTGCAATAGATTGCGCTGCGTCACTCACCGCCACACCAATAGTCTTCACTCCCAAATCAAGTCCCATCAGGCGGACATTTCGGGGCAGATCATCCCTGCATTCTTCCAGCAATCTTATCTTTTTATTTTTGGCCATATTGCACGTATAGCGTCTTGCACGCTGAATTCCTTAATGTTAGAAGAATTAAGCCTAAGTAACAATATTACAACACTAAAAACAAGAGAACTCTGCTTATGTCGCTCGATAATAAAACTGTTTCGAAAGTTGCCAATCTGGCACGATTAAAAATTACCGAAGAAGATGCCGCAAAATACGGCCCTCAATTATCCAATATCATCAATTTTGTGGAACAGCTTGCAGAGGTCAATACCGATAATGTTGAGCCTTTGGCAAGCGTTGTCGACATCACTCTTCGTTTGCGCGAAGACGAAATTACAGATGGCGGATACCAAAAAGAAATTCTGGCAAATGCTCCTGAAACATTAGAAGGCTTTTTCGTTGTGCCGAAGGTGGTTGAATGAAACGAAACCATCCCGAACGCAATAAGCGGAGGGATCTCAAACAGATAATGGGATTTCCCTTTGCGTTCAAAATGACGGATTAATGAAAGAAAAGAAATGACAAAATTAACAGACCTCACAATTGCCGAAGCTTTAGACGGCTTGAAGAAAAAAGATTTCACTGCAGTAGAATTAACACAATCTCATATTGACGCCATGGCGGCGGCAAAATTTCTGAATGCTTTTATCACTGAAACACCTGATCTGGCGCTTGCACAAGCGAAAGAAAGTGACAAGCGCCGCGCCTCTGGCAATGCTGGTGGCCTCGACGGTATTCCAATCGCCATGAAGGATTTGTTCTGTACAAAAGGTGTTCAAACAACCGCCGCGAGCAAAATTTTAAAAGGCTTTATTCCTCAATATGAATCCACCGTCTCTCAAAAATTGCAGGATGCGGGAACCATTATGCTCGGCAAAGCCAATCTCGATGAATTTGCTATGGGCTCTTCCAATACAACAAGCCATTTTGGAAATGTTTTAAACCCCTGGAAACGCAATGACGGCTCAAATGCTGAGCTTGTTCCTGGTGGTTCTTCTGGTGGTTCCGCCGCCGCCGTTGCCGCGCGTATTGCTATGGGCGCAACAGGCACAGATACAGGCGGCTCCATTCGTCAACCTGCTGCCTTCTGCGGTATTGCGGGGATTAAACCGACTTATGGACGGTGCTCTCGGTGGGGCGTGGTGGCTTTTGCCTCTTCTCTTGATCAACCAGGCGCCTTTGCCAGAAACACTGAAGACTGCGCTCTCCTGCTTCAGGCCATGTCTGGATTTGACCCAAAAGATTCCACAAGCGCGGATATTACCGTACCTGATTTTTCTGCCGCCCTTACGGGTGACGTCAAAGGATTAAAAATTGGTATCCCGAAAGAATACCGCGTTGATGGCATGCCCGAAGAGATTGAAAAAATGTGGCAAGATGGTATTAACATGATGAAAGATGCAGGGGCAGAAATTATCGACGTCTCTCTTCCACACACAAAATACGCTCTTCCTGTTTACTATGTGATTGCGCCCGCAGAATGTTCATCCAATCTCGCCCGTTACGACGGGGTACGGTACGGTCTTCGCGTTGAAGGGAAAGACCTTAACGAAACTTATGCGAATACCCGGGCTGATGGTTTTGGCTCCGAAGTTAAGCGCCGTATCATGATTGGCACTTATGCGCTGTCCTCTGGTTACTATGATGCTTATTACATCAAGGCGCAAAAAGTTCGCCGTTTGATTTCTGAAGATTTCATGAACGCTTATAAAAAATGTGATGTGCTCATGACACCAACCGCTCCTAGTGCTGCTTTTGCCATCGGTGAAAATGAAGATGACCCTATCAAAATGTATTTGAATGACGTATTCACTGTTCCCGCATCCTTGGCAGGACTTCCTGGAATGTCTGTCCCCACGGGGCTCAATGATAAGGGTCTACCTTTAGGGCTTCAAATTATTGGAAAACCATGGGATGAAGCCACTGTACTTCGTGTAGGCCAAACACTTGAAAAAGCATCGGGATTTAATGATATGCCTGTTGTGAATACCCAAAAAGCGGCGTAACTGGCTTCATGCTCTAAAATAAGGTAAAATATTGACATGAAATATTTACTTCTCGGTTTTATCGGATTTTTATTTCTGGCTTCTCCTGTGCAAGCGACAGAGGTCAGTAAGGAGCTCGCCAATACCTATTTTCAAAATTGTGCAAAACAATCGGACCCTCGTTTTTCTGAAGAAACGCAAAAACTTTTCTGCGCCTGCACGGCATTAAATTTAATGAAAAGTTATACCGTTGAGGATATGCAGGCCTCATCACGGCAAGATCAAATTGGCCGTAATGCCACTAACAAAATGATCACGCAAGTCTACGCTCCCTGCATTCGCTATCCTGCTCGTGAGTATCATTACCAAACTTGCATGGAAAATCCAAAAACCAAACTATGGAGTGATCCCGAAGCAATCTGTGATTGCTCCGCGGATCAGGTTGCTGTCTATCTAGAACGCAATGCGCAGGACATGCTTTTAAAAATCATCAAGAAAACACCGAATATTGTTGACCCCATGCAGGCCCTTTATGATAACAAAGAATTTCAAGAGGTTATCCAATCAAAAGTGTTAGGATGCCTCACTCAATAGAATTTAACTGTCATGAAAAACCTATCCGTCAATATGCGCGCGACGCTGTTCGTGTTGTTGTCTTTCCTGTGCTTTAACACGGCAGACGCCATCGTTAAGGAAGCTTCTAATTTCTATTATTTTGCAAGCGCTGCACTTTACCCCATGGTTTCTTATTGTGCTTTGGTGCTTATTTTTTCAAGAAAATTAGGCGGACTAAAATCAATCCCTCAAACCCAAAACAAAACCCTACATTTTTTACGTGCTGTTTCTGGAACAACTAGTTTTGTATGTTTTGTATATGCTATTCAACATATTACTCTGGCACAAACATATACTTTATTCTTAACTGCACCCTTTTGGGTTTCTATTCTTTCTATCTTTGTCTTTAAGGCTTCTTTCAAGTGGCATAGATGGACGGCCATCATTCTTGGCTTTATAGGTGTTCTGGTGGTTCTAAGGCCAGGCTTTATTCCCTTAGACACAACGTCCTTGGTTGTCCTCTTTGCCGCGTTATGCGTAAGTTTTTACATTGTCCTGACGAAGAAAATAGGCGACCAAGAACCCCTTATTAATCTTATTTTATTCCCCATCCTCATGGATATTATTTTCTTTTCAGCCATTCTCACGGTTAAGGGAGAATGGACACTTCCGCAGATGGAGCATTTCTATCTTTTTGGTATTTGTGGAACTTTCTACTTCATTGCCATGATTTTATCTTCCATTGGTTTTTCTACAGGGGATTCAGGAATGCTCGCCCCTTTGCAATATTCCCAGATATTATGGGGTGTTTTAATAGGTTACATATTCTTTAATGAAATTCCTGAAAACTGGACTTTATTGGGAGCTGTCATTATTGTTTTAAGCGGTATATACCTCATTCACCGCGAACATAAAATGAAACATCAGAAGTAAGTCATGGCTCTCAACACTAAAGACAAAAAAGGAATGATTTTTGCTCTGACGGGGTTTTCTCTCTTTGCCTGCGGTGATTTATTTATCAAATTTTTGGCAGATGACGGTTTTACACCTGCTGAAATTGCTTTCTTCCTGAATATGTTTTATCTGCCCTTTTTGTTAATCCTCTCTCCCATCATTGGTGGGATTAAGGCAACTCTGCGCACAAATAATTTATGGCTTCATGTTTTAAGGGCACTCATTGGCGTTGGCGCCTTTATCATTAACGTTAATGCTTTTCAGAAATTAGGGCTGAGCCTAACTTACACTCTCATGTTTGTTGCTCCGTTTTTTTCAGCCTTTATATCGGCTATATTTTTAAAAAATAAAATTCACTTTCATCGTTGGGCCGCCATCGCCATGGGATTCACTGGTGTTTTGATTGTTTTGCGACCTGGGATGATCCCTATGGAACCTGCGGCCTATGCTGTCACGGCAGGCGCCATCCTAATTGCCATCAACCATATCCTTGCCCGCAAAATTGGTGAAGATGAACCGCTGATGGCGTTTTCCCTTTTTGGCTGCATTGTCTCCTTACAGGTTTTTGGTGTTCTCAATTTCTGGGATGGGGAAGCCAACATTCCTCAGGCACATGACTGGCTATATTTTCTAATTATTGCGACCTTTCACATCGGCGGTATTCTTTTGACCTCCCGCGCCTTAAGCATGGCAGAGACCACAATCATCGCCCCTTTCCATTATGTACAACTGCTTTGGGGGACCGCCTTTGGCGTACTTATTTTCTCCAACGTTCCTGATATATGGACAGGTCTTGGTGCACTCGTCATTGTTTTCAGTGGTATTTATTTGATCCATCGTGAACGCATCAAACATCAAAATATCACCGCCGCTTTGACATCTCATGGCGCGATAGATCCAGATTAACCATGAAAAACCTATCGTTAAAAACAACTGGTATTATTTTAACCATCGTCGCGTTTAGCTTTATGGCGATCGGCGATGTCACAACAAAAGCTTTAACGAGCTATTACAACACCTTTGCCGTTGGTTATTATTTAAATTTATTGACCATCACATTTCTTATTCCTGTCATCCTTTATAACGGCGGGTTTAAACAGGCCTTCCAGACAGAAAGCCTTAAATTTCATATCCTGCGTAGTTTTTTCATGTTGGGTGTCTTCGTTTGCATCATTTATGCTCTGGGTACTTTACCCATGGCCAAAACCTACACGATTATTTTCACCATGCCCTTTATTCTGAATATTTTGGCAATGGTGATATTGAAAGAAAAAATTTCGGGCTATCGCTGGCTCACAATTATTGCGGCATTTATCGGCGTTTTAATTGCTTTGCGGCCTGGAATTGTACCCTTAAATACAGGTGCTATCGCGGCACTTGGCTGCGCCTTCTTTATTGCCTGCGCTACCATTACCGTCAAGCATATCAGTCCTAATGACAAATGGCTGAGCTTTATTTGCTACCCCATGCTTGTCCAAACAATCCCCTTAGGATTCATTGTTTACCTTCAAGGTGCCCCTCTTCTTCCTGCTCCCTCCTCGACCACGCTGATGTGGCTGACAGGCGGCGGACTGGCCTTTACCATCGGCCTTTCTCTGCTTCCACAGGCCATAAAGCGCATTGATGCCTCTATTTTTGGCTGCTTGCTCTATATTTCCTTTATCTGGGGCACAATATATGGCTATTTTATCTTCGGGGATGCCGTTGACCTCTGGACACTGGCAGGCGCGGTGATTATTATCAGCAGCGGGTTATTCCTCATTTATAGAGAAAAAATAGAAGACAGCAAATTACTGAATACGGATTAAAATATGACAGCATTAATTAAAGGCGAAACAGGTGAATGGGAAATGGTGATCGGGATGGAAGTCCACGCCCAGGTTATCTCCAACTCTAAACTTTTTTCAGGCTCCGCAACAGATTTCGGCGCAGAACAAAATACGCAAGTCTCTTTTGTTGATGCCGCCATGCCTGGAATGCTTCCCGTCCTCAACAAATTCTGTGTGGAGCAAGCTGTGCGCACAGGTTTGGGACTAAACGCCCAGATTAATAAAAAGTCTGTTTTTGCGCGTAAAAACTATTTTTACGCCGACCTGCCACAGGGATATCAAATCTCTCAATTTGAAGACCCTATCGTGGGTAAAGGTGAAATTGAAATTGACCTGGCTGATGGGACAACAAAAAAGATCGGCATTACCCGCCTGCACTTGGAACAGGATGCGGGGAAATCTATCCATGACCAACATCCTACAAAATCCTTCGTGGATTTAAATCGTTCAGGCTCTGCCTTAATGGAGATTGTATCTGAACCTGATATCTCTTCCCCTGAGGAGGCTGCGGCCTATCTTTCCAAAATTCGTATGATCTTGCGCTATCTCGGCACATGCGATGGCAATATGGAGGAAGGCTCGATGCGCGCCGATGTGAACATCTCTGTGCGTAAACTAGGGGATAAATTAGGCACCCGCGCTGAAGTTAAAAATGTAAACTCTCTCAAGGCAGTGCAATCCGCTATTGAGTTTGAGGTTGAACGTCAAATCGACATTATCGAAGGGGGTGGTCAAATTGTACAGGAGACCCGCCTTTGGGACCCTGCCAAAATGGAAACCCGCTCCATGCGCTCGAAAGAAGAAGCACATGACTACCGTTACTTTCCTGATCCTGACCTTCTTCCCCTTGTATTGGAAGATGGTCTAGTGGAGAGCATCCAATCAGCTCTGCCTGAACTGCCTGACCAAAAGAAACACCGTTTTATGAGCGATTACGGTCTGAGCCTTTATGACTCAAGCGTTCTCATTGCTGAACGCGCTCGGGCGGAATATTTTGAAACCGTCACCAATGACAATGATCCTAAACTCGCCGCCAACTGGGTGATTAATGAACTTCTGGGCGCGCTCAATAAATAAGGAAAAGGCTTAAAAAACTCTCCCATCTCTGCAAAACAATTAGGCGGTCTGATTGCTCTTATTTCAGATAACACCATCTCTGGAAAAATCGCCAAAGATGTCTTCGCTGAAATGTATACCTCTGGCAAGGATGCTGACGTTATCGTTGAAGAAAAAGGCCTCAAACAAGTGACTGACACAGGCGCTATCGAAGCCACGATTGATAAAGTCATTGCCGATAATCCTGACAACGTCGCCGCTTATCGCAGTGGTAAAGATAAGCTCTTCGGCTTCTTCGTTGGACAGGTCATGAAGGAAACAGGCGGCAAAGCCAACCCTGCCATGGTCAATGAATTGCTGAAGAAAAAATTGTCATAGTTGTTCAGAATTATAGTCCTTAATTTTCGTGTTTTAAGATGCTATACTCCGAGGACGGATTGGTGGGGTTTTCCTTTATAACAAGGATACCGCTACCCTCCCCCCCCTCTTATTTTCATCAAACAAACTAGGTAAATCAGATATTACGGTAAATAAAAACTTGCCGAAGAATTATAAAAATTCCGTGACCTGAGAGGTTTTGCCGATTACCATTTCACGCATGGAAAATAAAAAACAAAAAACAGGCTATGTTGAAGCCAATCTCAGTAAAGATGAAGTTGTTATCAAAAAAGCGAAGCTTCATTGGTTTATCTTTGCAAAATCTGCAATAACCCTTTTCATCTCTATCCTACTTTATAATATGGATGATGTTTCCCACTTAGGGACCTTTGCGCTGTTACTGTCAGTTTTCTTCTTTATAGAAGCACTGATCAAAAAATATACGACCGAGCTTGCTGTAACGAATAAACGTATTATTGCCAAATATGGCTTGATTATGCGCCTGACCATTGAACTGAACCTCAGCAAAATTGAAGGGTTAAACGTACATCAAGGAATTATGGGCCGTATTTTCGACTTCGGGGATATCATCGTCAGCGGTACAGGCGGCAAACAATCTCCCATTCGTTATATCGAAAACCCTCTGGAATTTAGAAAAACTGTTAACGAACAGATTGAAGACTAATGGTTAATACTATTACAAAAGGTCAGAAAGCGCCTCTTAATCACACAAAGAAGGCACGTGAACGTATCGTTGTTGGCCTATCCTGGGATGCGCGGCAGGACAAGGTCAACATGGTGCGCGGCCTCTTGAAAACGGATTCTCAACATGATCTGGATATCACTTGCTATATTTATAACAGCGCCCGTGAGTTCATAGACTTTGTCGGTGCCGAAGCACAAGATTCCATGGATCAGAGCGGTAAAATCTACCACAGCGGTGATGACATGACGGGTGCAGGTGACGGCGATGATGAGTTTATTTCGGCCGAACTCGCAGGCGTGCCCGAAGATGTCCATGCCATCGTCTTCTTGGTTGAAATTCGCAGCAGACATACTTTTAGTGATGTGGAAACCCCATTTACCCGGTTGGCGGATGGGATGACTGATACCAATCTACTCGAAATCCCTATCAATCATGATGAAGCCCACGATAAAAACGCCTTCGTTATGTGTGCCATCAGCCGAAACCAGAGCTCTCCCACAGGGTGGATGGTCTATAATATTAGTGAATATCCCGATATTTCAAAAATTACAGACTGGGGCACCTATTTAGCGCAGTTTGTGGATTGATCTTATTGGTAAGCCTTGTTAAACAATACCTACGGATACGTGGCCGAGTGGCTGAAGGCGCTCCCCTGCTAAGGGAGTATGGGGTTTATAGCCTCATCGAGGGTTCGAATCCCTCCGTGTCCGCCATCAGGCCCCTTTTTCTCTGAGAGAAATATATGATCCAAGATATCTTCAAATCCCCCCGTCCCTTCGCCGCGAAAGCCAAAACCAAAAACATTCCCATTATTCTGACAAATATAAAAGGGTTAGAAAATTATCTGACACGGAATTTAAAAAACAAGGATGAAAAAGCGCAGCGCACGCTTTTAAAAAACAAACTCGATTCCAACGATTATCGAGGAGAAAAAAACAAAGGCTCCATCGGTTATGATGCAGATGGAAAAGTTTGTTGTGTTTTTTGGGGAATAGGTAAAAAACTATCCGTCAATGATGGCGCAATGTTATGTGATTTTATTTCGCGCAACCTGTCCAAAAGTTTGGCTAAAGATACAAGCTTTGCACTGGATATCATGCCAGAATTTAAAGACTATGATTTCAATGATTTCTGCATTGGCTGGGGATTAGCACATTACCAATTCACCCTGTATAAGAAAAAAGTTCAAATTGATAAACCTCTACTGGTTTTACCTAAAGATGTAGACGAAAAGCTAATAACGGCATCCCTGAATGCTATTTTTATGCTGCGTCATCTTGTAAATATTCCATCAAATGATTTAGGAACTGACGAATTAGCCGCGGCGGCCAAAAAACTCGCAGATCAGCACAAAGCTAAAACACAAATCACCAAAGGCAAAAAAATAGAGACTGATTTTCCGATGATTCACGCCGTTGGAAAAGGCAGCCCCCGCCCACCACAACTGGTTGATATTCGCTGGGCAAAAGATACGAAAAGCACCAAATACCCTAAACTGACTATCGTAGGCAAAGGGTTAGTCTATGACACAGGTGGGCTTAATCTAAAAACAGGGGGCGGTATGCGCCTCATGAAAAAGGACATGGGCGGCGCGGCGCACGCACTTGGCCTTGCTTCCATGATCATGGATCTAAAACTACCTGTGCAGTTGCGTGTTCTTCTTGCCATTGCAGAAAACTCAACTTCTGGCACCTCATTTCGCCCAGGTGACATTCTACAAAGCCGCAAAAAATTGACCGTAGAAATCGCCGACACAGACGCAGAAGGACGCTTATGCGTCGGCGATGCCCTTACATATGCCTGCGAAGAAAAACCCGACCTCTTAATCGATTTTTGCACATTAACAGGCTCTGCCCGCGTGGCATTAGGCTATGACATCCCCGCATTTTTTACCAATCAAGACAGTTTTGTTGAACCTTTACGCAAAGACAGCGCTGCTATTCTTGACCCCATTTGGCCGCTACCGCTATGGCAAGGATATGATGAAAACATCAATTCCCCTATTGCCGATGTTATGAACGAGGGTTCAGGCCGCGGCGGTGCGATTGAAGCCGCCCTGTTTTTACAGCGCTTTATTGACTCCACGATCAACTGGGTTCATCTGGATTGTTATGCCTGGGAACAAAATGGTAAAGCAGGTCGCCCCCAAGGCGGTGCAGACACAGGCCTGCGTGCCATGTTTGATTTTATTAGAAAGCGGTACGGTTAACATGTTGCTGACTGTCGTTACTAAAACTGCAGACATTCTGGGCAATCCATCCGAGCCCGAAATCATCAGCAATAATGACTCTCAGCTTTTATACGGTGAACAATTTCAAGTTGAAGAAGAGCACGGCGCCTATGTTTACGGCTATAGTGTCATTGACGGCTATAAAGGTTTTGTTGAACGTGTCCAGCTCATCAAAAATGCTCCCGTGGCAAATTCTCTCATTCACGTGCGGGCTTCGCACCTTTATTTAGACCCTGATTTTAAATCACGCCCGACAACAAGGTTGAGCTTTCTATCCCGCCTGAGCACAACAGACAAAAAAGAAAACGGATTTACCCAACTTCAAAGTGGCGAATGGGTGTTTAGTGATCATCTATCTCCCCTAAAAAATTATAAAATCAAAACAGATTTGGCCGACACAGCTCAACTCTTTCTAAATGCCCCATATCTTTATGCAGGACGGTCAAGTTTCGGTATCGACTGTTCGGGGCTTTTGCAAATGTGCCTCATTGCGCACGGTTTAGAAAACCCACCCCGTGACACCAAAGATCAACAGGGTACGTTTGGAAAAACTGTTTCAGAAGATAAAATTCAAAGAAATGATATCGTTTTCTTTGATGGTCATGTCGGAATCATGATGGATAATAAAAAAATTATCAACGCCACCGCCCGTCATTTAAGCACAGTCATCGAAGATCTTTCTGCCCTGAAAAAAGCCTACGGCAATATTCAACACATCGCACGTTTATAAGAAGAAATTACTTCTCTTCCTCTTTTGGATCATAAGGAACAGTTGGATTATATTCATGATGAATAGCATCCAGATTATACCCTGGTTTGGCCATAACAGGTGATGGCGGGGGATCGTAAGTGATGATCTCTTTTTTCTCTAGTTCAGGTGAAACTCTATACCGATCTTTCTCTGAAACAGGAGATGTCGGCCCCATATATTCCACACGATTATATTGGTGGTTGGTATTCAATTCATCCGCCATGTAAGCAGGAAGCGGGTAAGGTTTTATTGGATCATGAAGAAAACTCACTTCAATTTCTTCAGGATAGTCAAACCCACCCCGGGAGAAATAATCATAAGTTGCGCCAGGGATAAATCCATTAGCCACGTTTACAAGAACCCAACCATTTAACTCGCGCTTTACCAAAACAGTTTTTTCTCTGTTACCTGGCGCCTTACAATTGACCACCAAGTCATGGGGAGACTTCATGATTTCAATCTCCTGATCCGTATAGGCCACATACTTCATGTCTTCATTGGTAAGCGTGCATTTTGCATTTTCTGCGCCTGGGGTTTTAACCGTTATCATTTGGGTTTGATGGTCGATAATTGTCGAGCAAGCGGTCAAAAGAAACGCGGCGGCGATTGTAAAGAAGACATTTCGCATAATTCGTAAATCCGTTTTGTGAGCAGGAAAACAGTAAGACTTACAATAAAAATACCTGAACTCGGGCGATATGTCTATGCAGCTTCTTTCAATCGGTCACCCTTAGGGGCCTGAATATCAAAAGAAAGCGCATCTTTTTTAACACTTACCTTGACGTGAGAACCTTCAACGATAACCCCTTGCAACAGCATTTCTGCCAATTTATTCTGCAATTCAGTCTGAATAACCCGTTTCAAAGGGCGCGCACCATAGGCTGGATCATACCCCTTATCGGCAATCCACTTTTTGGCTTCCTGATCCACATCAAGCTTGATACGCCGATCTGCTAATAATTTGTAAAGCGCCTGAAGCTGAATATCGACAATACCTGTCATCTGTTCGCGGCCCAAACGAGAAAAGAGCAAGATTTCATCCAAACGATTTAAAAATTCAGGACGGAAAGCACCCCTGACAGTGTCCATGACTTTATCCCGTACAGATTCAACATCTTCTCCATCTTTCAATTCTACCAAATACTGCGCCCCAAGATTGGAGGTCATAATCAAAACAGTATTGCTGAAATCCACTGTCCGCCCTTGCCCATCTGTCAGACGGCCATCATCCAGAACCTGTAGCAAGACATTGAAAACATCAGGATGTGCCTTTTCGATCTCGTCGAACAGCACAACCTGATAAGGACGGCGACGCACCGCTTCGGTTAAGGCGCCCCCTTCTTCATATCCGACATATCCTGGCGGCGCACCAATCATTCGGGCAACGGCGTGTTTTTCCATATATTCCGACATGTCCATGCGCACCATGGCCGTATCATCATCGAATAAAAATTCGGCAAGCGCCTTAGTCAGCTCGGTTTTTCCCACTCCCGTCGGTCCCAAAAACAAGAATGATCCAATCGGGCGATTGGGAGATTGTAACCCTGCACGAGCACGGCGCACGGCATTCGATACCGCAACCACGGCCTGATCCTGCCCTACAACACAGCTGGAAAGTTTTTCTTCCATTTTGAGAAGCTTATCACGCTCGCCCTGCATCATCTTATCGACAGGAATGCCCGTCCATTTGCTAACGACATAGGCAATGTCGTCTTCCGTGACTTCCTCATCAATCATATGATCGGCGGATATTTTGGAAGCTTTTTCTAACAATTCCTCCAATTGAGGAATTTGGCTGTATTTCAATTCACTGGCACGCGTCCAGTCACTCTCACGTTCCGCCTTTTCAAGTTCAATTCGCGCTTTATCAAGCTGCTCCGTTACTTTTTGGGACGCATTCAGCTTCTCTTTCTCGCGTTGCCATTTTGTTGTCAATTCAGATGATCTTTTCTCCAAATCCTTCAGCTCTACATCCAGATCCGCCAAGCGCTCCTTTGAAGCTTTATCTTTTTCTTTAGATAGAGCCTCCCGTTCAATTTTGAGCTGTACAATACGGCGATCAAGCTCATCAATTGCTTCAGGTTTGCTATCGACCTGCATCCGTAAACGGGATGATGCCTCGTCAATCAAATCAATGGCTTTATCTGGTAAAAAACGATCAGTGATATAGCGGTTGGAAAGCGTTGCCGCGCTGACAATGGCACTATCCGTAATCCTAACACCATGATGGGCTTCATATTTTTCCTTAAGACCCCGCAGGATAGATATGGTGTCCTCAACCGTTGGTTCTGGTGTAAACACAGCCTGAAAACGCCGCGCGAGCGCTGCATCTTTTTCAATATGTTTGCGATATTCTTCGAGCGTTGTTGCGCCAACCATGTGGAGTTCTCCACGAGCTAAAGCGGGTTTTAACATATTTGAAGCATCCATTGAGCCTTCCGCTTTACCTGCACCTACAAGAGTATGTAACTCATCAAGGAAAAGGATGATCTGGCCGTCGGCGCTTGTCACCTCTTCTAAAACCGCTTTCAGGCGCTCCTCAAACTCTCCACGGAACTTCGCTCCTGCAACCAAAGACCCCAGATCAAGTGACATCAAACGTTTATTTTTCAGGCTCTCAGGCACATCGCCATTCACGATGCGCAGAGCTAAACCCTCGACAATCGCGGTTTTTCCAACGCCAGGTTCACCAATTAAAACGGGGTTGTTTTTGGTTCTGCGGGAAAGAATCTGGATTGTCCGGCGGATTTCTTCGTCACGTCCAATAATCGGGTCCAGCTTACCTTTGCGCGCATCTTCGGTCAGGTCTCGCGCGTATTTCTTCAAGGCCTCAAAATTATCCTCCGCATTGGCTGTGTCGGCTGTCCGACCTTTACGCATTTGGTTAATGGCCTGATTAAGGGTTTCGGATTTTACATTGGCGCTCTCAAACATCCCGCCAATATCGGCCGATTTGGCCATCACCATGGCCTGCAGAATGCGCTCGGCAGTCACAAATTTATCCCCCGATTTTTCACTTAAATCCAAGGCCTTATCAAGTATTTTTGAGAGATCACCTGAAATACGAAGTTGGCCCGCACCAGACCCCGTCACAGCAGGAAGTTTAGCAAGCGCCGTATTGATTTCTTTGGTTAATTTGGCTTCGTTGCCACCACATTCCAAGATCAGGCGCGAAACAATGGCATCTTCATCATCAAGCATAACCTTCAACAGATGTTCAGGCTCTAAAGATTGATGATCCGAGCGCATCGCAAGCGTTTGGGCATGCTGTAAAAAGGTGCGTGATTTTTCGGTAAACTTCTCAAAATCCATGATGTTTTAATCCTTTAGAAAAAAGACTTGGTGAACATAACATTATAGCAGAAATTTTGTTCCCTTTGCGTAAAAAACACAATAAAAAAGGCAGGAAAAACCTGCCTTGATTAATATCAATCTACTTAAAAAACGGCAAAAACTAGGCGTCTTCTAACTCACGCGCTGCTTGAGATGATGTTTTAACTGCGCCGCCTAAGATACTGGCAGGTAAAGATAAATCATCATTGTCGGCTTTCTTCGCACTTTTCGCATTGTACGTTTCTTCGCCATCCTCATTTTGTGCATTGTTCTGGGCGGCCTGTTCATCCCACATGAGAATGATGCGCTGATAATGTTCAGCATGTTGAAGATAACTTTCGGCCAAAACATGATCCCCCGTCGCGCGGGCATCTTTCGCCAAAGCCTCATATTTCTCTAAAATCTGGTGAGCAGTGCCGCGGATACGCACCTCTGGCCCATTACTATCAAAGACCTGCGCGCGGTTATTTCCGCCACCTTTACCCCGATTGTTGTTTCTGCCTCTCGACCGTCTGTTTGATGTTCCATGTCTCATTGGACTTCTAAGCTCTCTCTTTTAGATCCTATTAAACCAAACTCGATGAAGTTTAGGGTTTTCCCTATTATTATTACTTATTCACCGAATCATCCACACGTACAACTATACGTGATTCACGTACGGCTGCCAAATATTTCCCAATATCTTGGTGCTTTTCGTAAAATGAAACTCTATCGTTTCTATTTCAGAATCTGCGTTGTTATTTGATGAAAACCAAAATAACCCCACCGTCTCGATTCTAGCAAGAGGGGCGTCAAATAAAAAATCACTTATCCCCACTACAGATTTCCACAACCCTCGGATTCCCTGCTAAATCACAATACGAGTCGCATAGCCGAAGATTAGAGTCGTCCACGAGTCGTGATACTGATTCTAGTTGGTCAAAACCAATCTCAAGAAACGCCCTATTCTCACCATTTAATTTTATTTTTAAGCCCGAAATAATTTTTTTATAGCATTCGAGACCGTCATCCCCACCCGAAAGCGCCAAAATGGGATCATGATTCTTCACTTCAACGTCCAAATTGGGAATCACCGCATCGGAAATATAAGGCGGGTTAGACACAATCAAATCAAATTCCTGCCCGTTCAGATTGTCAAACCAATCACTTTGAATAAATTCAATCCTATCCGCCACTCCATTCTTTTCCGCATTCCGCCGCGCCACGGCAAGCGCCGCCGCCGACACATCGACAGCCACAGCCGTCGCATTGGGAAGTTCCGATAATAGCGCGATAGGAATACAGCCCGTGCCCGTGCCTAAGTCGAGGATTCTTATTTTTTTGTCGCCATACGCGCAAGCGCGAGGGCGAGCCGCATCTGGCTGATTTTCTTGATGACCACGAGCAAACTTTAGTGCTGCCTCGACCAGTGTCTCCGTATCAGGCCGCGGATCAAGCACATTAGGCGTCACATAAAATTCCAATCCCCAGAACTCCCTTACACCCAAAATCCGCGTGACAGGCTCGCCCGCCTTGCGCCTATCAACCATTTTAAACAAAGCAGCTTGTTGATCCGCCGTCACGGGCGCATCAGGTTTTGTGATAAAAGCTTCCTCACCATAGCCCGTCACATGCTGCACCATCATTTTAATGTCGCGCGCGCGCGCCGAAAAGCCACCTTCGGAAAGGAGCATTTTAATTTCTTTCACCACAATATTTAGGGGCTTCGTCATCCCCGCTTCCATAGCACGCTTTTTACAGCGAATGCGATAATTTTCCCGCGCCTGCGCCAAAACAGCGCGGACATATTTCTTTTGCTCCCGCAAAACCACAGCCAGAAATTTCATCTCCGCGCTATAACAGCCATGCTTCAACGCATTTTGGGCGCTTCGCTTTTTCCCCGTATCGGTTTTGGGCCCCGTCGCCTGTTCCCAGGGTTTGATATGTTTGATTTTTTCGGCCTGCTCTTGACGTTTTTGTGCCGTCCATTGTTGCTGTCGGCTTTTTTTATTTTCCAAAATATGGGTTTTGCCTAGTTCGTTTGCCCATTTTAGCAGGGGGGCGTGTCTGTCTTCTTTTGATAAACCCGCAGCCGTCGCTGACGCTCCATCAGGTTTATCGAGTGTCTTATCCGTCATTGCGCGCGATGCCACACTCCCGTCATCCTGCGACTTGATCGCAGGATCTCTTTGACTGACGGTCTTGGATCCTTCGGTCAAGCCGAAGGATGACATTGAGGGGACGAAAGGTGATATTGAGGGAGCGAAGGACGATGGCAGAAAATGTTCCCCCCAGTCTTCGACTGCTGTATTTTGTTGAAAAGCCATAGGATATAATAGGATATTATTCCTAAACTATCAATCGAATTTTATATTTACATAATTTTAACTTTTAGAATGTATTTTGCAGCTCATGGTTAGAAAAATTATAAAATATAAATCACCAATAAAAAGACCTACGGGGAAACTTGGGCCCCTTGCGTGGCAGCAAGCAGCTAGAGATAAAAAAGATAAAGAAAAGGAAGATTTTAAAAAACTTGAAAGCGAACTTGAGAAAAACAGCCAGAGGCACTTCCGATACTTTATAGGGACAACGGCGGCGATTGGAGCTGGTAATATATTAGAGTACACCCCTCCTCTCATGAATGAAGTACAAATGAAAGCTGTTATATCGCTTATAGCTCTGGGAGTACTGACAAAAGCCAATGATATTTTTTATAAGAAAGATGAAAAGATAAAAGGTGAAATGGAGAAACTACAAGCAGGGTCTACAAATATACATCGGAATGTTTTCAACCACAGATCAGCAAATATCACCATTTTTGCAACAATGCTCATCGCTACTAGTTTCTATGCCTATGGTAATAAAGAGAGCATAAAAGAAATTATTGAAAAAATTACGAACCAGTTTTTATCAGACCTGGAAAACACAAACAATCACGGTGATGGGTTATCGTACCACCCAACATTAGACAAATAAGTTTCCCACGAGAAAGGTTTTGTTAAATTATCCGTTCCTTCTTTGTAACCCTCTACTCCTACAAAGACTGCTGATGCTACGAGCGCAAACGCTAACCCCACTTTTCCAGAGGTAAGTTTAGATAGAATATCTGCTTTCTTGCTATCGCCCATATATCCTTCTTAGAAAATCTATCAGGAAAAGTCAAGGATTTTGCATTATGTTAATATTCAAACATCCAGATCAGCGAGTTTTGAGGCTTGATCATCGGCAATTAAGGCCTCGATAATCTCATCAAGTCCATAGCCCGTAATGATGCCGTCCAGATTATGGGAGGTTAAATTAATACGGTGATCCGACACGCGGGACTGCGGATAATTATAAGTGCGGATACGTTCGGAGCGATCCCCGCTTCCCACCTGTGATTTCCGATCCGCGGCGCGCGCTTGATCCAGTTCCTGACGTTGGATGTCATAGAGCTTGGTTTTAAGAAGACTTAAGGCGCGCTCTTTATTTTTATGCTGTGATTTATTCTCCTGAATGGCAATGGCAATCCCCGTGGGAATATGCGTCACGCGCACAGCAGAATCCGTGGTATTGACGTGCTGTCCGCCCGAACCTTGCGAGCGGAACGTATCAATGCGTAAATCTTTATCCTCAATCACGATGTCGACATCTTCGGCCTCTGGCAGAACTGCCACCGTCGCCGCAGAGGTGTGAACACGCCCTTGCGTTTCCGTCTTGGGCACACGCTGAACACGATGAACACCCGATTCAAATTTAAGTTTGGAAAAGACGCTCGCGCCTTTGACCTCGGCAATGATTTCTTTATAGCCGCCAATGTCACTTTCGGAAGCCTCGACCACTTCCAATCTCCACCCTTGCTGACTGGCGTAGCCTTTATACATGCCAAATAAATCCGCAGCAAAAAGCGCGGCTTCGTCCCCGCCCGTCCCCGCACGAATTTCAAGAATGGCGTTCTTCTCATCGGCAGAATCTTTGGGGATCAGCGCCAATTTAATCTGGTTTTCAAGCTCGGGGATTTCCCCATTCAGACGATAAAGATCATCCTCTGCCATAGCCTTCATCTCAGGATCGGCCATCATTTCGGCAAGCTCTTCTTTTTCCTGTAGCGCCTTTTCATAGGCTTTGATGGTGTCCACCACAGGGGTCAGGTCAGAATATTCCTTCGAATATTTGACCATTTTATCGCCCGACAGCCCTGGCTGCGCCATTAGCCCGCCCAGTTCTTCGTGCCTGCGTTTAATCGTCTGGAGTTTATTAACAAGGGACATCGTGATTTCTTATTCTGCAGCGGTTTTTTGGTTTTGAATCTGCGCTGCTTTTTCTTCTACCATATCCACGATATGGTCAACAATATCCTGATCCCCCTGATGGAAGCGATGAGCCTTTTCCCCGCCAATATAGATTTGATGCGTGCCAGAGCCGCCGCCTGTCAGACCAATATCGGTCATCAAAGCTTCCCCAGGGCCGTTCACAACACAGCCAATAATGGAGACCGTCATGGGTGTAGTGATGTGGGCAATACGTTCTTCAAGCCGCGCCACGGTATCAATCACCTGAAATTGCTGACGCGCGCAAGACGGACAAGAAATCACATTCACCCCGCGGTGGCGCAGCCCCAGTGATTTTAAAATATCAAAGCCCGCTTTAATTTCTTCAACAGGATCAGCCGAAAGTGAAACACGAATAGTATCCCCTATCCCCGCCCAGAGGAGATTTCCCATGCCGATGGCGGATTTAATCGTCCCAGAGCGCAAGCCCCCTGCTTCGGTAATCCCGACATGAAGCGGATAGTCACAGGCCTCCGCCAATTGTTGATAAGCCGCACAGGCCAAAAACACATCAGAGGCCTTACAAGAAATTTTAAAATTAAAGAAATCATGATCTTCCAGAATGCGGATATGGCGCAGCGCACTTTCGACCATCGCTTCGGGACAGGGCTCCCCATATTGTTCCAAAAGATCACGTTCAAGCGACCCCGCATTCACCCCGATACGAATAGAACAGTTGTTATCTTTGGCCGCCTTAATCACTTCACGCACACGCTCGGCCGAGCCAATATTTCCTGGATTAATCCGCAGACACGCTGCCCCGTTCTGCGCCGCCTCAATCCCGCGTTTATAGTGAAAATGAATATCGGCCACGATGGGCACCGTGACCTCAGGCACAATTTGCTTCAGTGCCGCACTCGACTCCTCATCAGGACAAGACACGCGAACAATATCCGCGCCTGCCACCTCAAGCGCCCTGATCTGTTCGATTGTCGCCTTCACATCGGTCGTAAGCGTGTTGGTCATCGACTGCACCGTGATAGGACTATCCCCGCCCACAGGCACGTTTCCAACCCAGATTTTACGGCTTTTCCGCCGCTCAATCATCCGCCAAGGTCTGATACTGTTGTGATCTGTGCTCATGCCCCTTAAATGCCCTGTTTTTTGCTATTTTTCAAGGCAATATGTTAAGATTACATTAACCATAATGTAGTTTAATAGGTGTTGTTTAAATAGACGGGAGCTAGGCAATATGGTTGCTGAAAACGTAGTAGCTGGGAAAGCTGGAGAAAATCTTGGAAAAGCTTTTGCAAAAGCTGGTTTTACCGATCAACAAAGAGGCTTGGTTGATTCAATGAGTGGGTTGCATGAGCAATCCAAAATTGACGCCATCGGAAACGCCATAGTAAGAGGAGTTTTTAATAGAGTCTTTCCTGGATTAGGTTCTCTTATGACGGCAGCTGAAGCCGCTAACAATTATCATAAAGCAGGCATCGAACTGATGGAAAAAGAAGGTGTTCCAGGTTTCGAAAAACACGAAGTGATTTTAGACAATGGTGATCATGCCACAATATGGGTTGATGCGTCTGCCGTCGCCAGCGGCGGAAGACCTAAAACTTATGTTGAGGGAGGTCCCGATAAAAATAAAGATGAACTAACCTATTTTGAGAAAAAAGCATTAAAACAATTAGAACAAGAAGAGAAAAGAATAGCCCGAGAAGCACAAGCAGATGTAAAAGAAGCAGGAAAAGGTTATAACGATAAACTTGAAAAAGCCATTGAGAGTATACCAGATAAATACGGACAAAAACAAACAGCAAGCCTTCAAATTAATGGTGATTTTTCGGGGACAGATGTTGCCGCAGCAGGAAGCTCCAGTTTGCTCACTGAATCCATTAACGCAGGCGTGGATATTGCCGAAAATGCTATAGCAACGTTTGAACGACCTTCACCTGGAGTTTCATCCCCTGCCGTACAGAGTTTTAACGTTTAAAAACAAGATATTTTTGTCCTACATCTTTCGGTGAAATAAAAATTCATGCACAAACCATCCTTAGAACAAGAAATGCGATGCAGTATCCTGTCCAACGCAAATGGTGATATTGTTATTCTTCATGACAAACCCATTACATCAGATATTCAATGGATAGAGTTTGATGTCAATAAATTGCAATTAAATCTTGTCCATGAAGATGGGACAACACAGGATTTAGGTATTAGTATTGAGCAAAAAATGGCAAAAAATTTAAAAAATGGAACAGAAGTCCAACTCACCTTGCTTGAAAACAAAGAGATCAAAACAATAAATAAAGTGACGATTATTATTCAAGAATACTAATAATAAATATCAGCCGTTTTTGAAATCTTCTGGGTTTAGGGCTATCCCACGTTTAACCTCTGTCGACTTTCCAAGCTTTCCTTGCTTTTTTCCATCCACAAAAACCGTGATACCCCCTGCATTCCCTGTCGATAGAACATAGCCTTCTTCTTCGGGCACAATATATTTATCCCCTGGTTTTAAAACCTGAGACAGGACGGCTTTCCCCGAAGCATCTTTAATTTCAACCCAGCTATCTTCTGTCACCACCAATTCCATCTTATTTTTAGAGGCCGTGGCAATCTGGTCACTTGAATCCGTTGTCGCGGCTTCTGCTTTTCTGGTTAACACAGATGTCACTGGTTCCTCCGCCTTGGCAACATCGTCGGGTTTTAACAGAGGCACACTCCCCTGTTTTAATTCTTCAGGAACGGGCGGAACAACCTCGATATAATTTGCGGGTTTGTAGGTCATACTCCAATACGCGATCAAAAGAATAATCCCCACCAAACAGCCCATGATGATATACGCATTCGGCGTTTTAGTATCCGCATAGGTAACAGGAAATTGCAGATCAACTTTATTTTCTTTACCAACTGTCTGCGCCTTAAACAGGTGCACCATCTTATCCCCGTCAAGGCCAAGATATTCCGCATAGGCACGAACAAAGCCAATGGCGTAAACGCGCCCTGGCAAATGAGCCACATTTCCTTCTTCAATCGCCATCAATTGGGACGAACGTATCCGCAAATTGATTTCAACCTGTGGAATGGTTTGTCCATAATATTCCCGCGTGCGCTTCAAGATTTGGCCAACAGTCATATCGTGATAACTGTCCAGATATGGCTCAGGCGGTTGTATATGGGCGGCTTGGGTCATAGCCAGACCATAGCGCAAAACAACCAATCCTTAAAGTATTACTTTAAGGATTATGACATATTTAAGCGGCGTTAGAATCCAAGCCGTAAGCCGTGTGCAAAGCACGAACAGCAAGTTCCAAATACTCTTTATCAATAATCACACTGATCTTGATTTCAGAGGTTGAAATGACCTGAATATTGATGCCCTTATCCGCCAAAGTCTGGAACATGGTCTGCGCCACCCCTGCATGAGAGACCATTCCAATCCCCACCACAGAAATCTTTACGACGTCTTTGTCAGAACGAATGCTTGCATCGCCTAATTTTTTATTATCTTGCAAACATTTTAGAGCGCGGTCAAATTCCCCTTCGGGAACGGTAAAGGTAATATCTGTCACTTTGCCATCTTCAGAGACGTTCTGAACGATCATATCGACATTGACATCGCATTTTGTCAGCGGGCCAAAAACTTCGGCGGCGATCCCTGGAATATCGGGGACATTAAACAACGTAATCTTTGCCGCATCCTTAGCGTAGGCCACGCCGTTCACAACATGCTTTTCCATGATATCTTCCTCTCGTGTTACTAATGTTCCTGGCAAATCACTACCGATTGCCTCATCAAAACTGGATAAAACCTGCACAGGTATGTCGCGCTTATAGGCCATTTCCACAGAACGTGTCTGCAAAACCTTTGCACCAAGCGAGGCAAGTTCCAACATTTCTTCATAAGAAATTTTTTCAATCTTTTTGGCTTTGGGCGCAATGCGCGGGTCTGTTGTATAAACGCCGTCGACATCTGTATAGATATCACAGCGATCTGCATTTAATGCCGCGGCCAAAGCCACCGCTGTTGTATCTGATCCCCCGCGTCCTAACGTGGCGATGCGGTTGCGCTCCGTCACCCCTTGAAACCCTGCAAGCACAGCAACCTGACCGCGTTCCAGATGGCGAGACATTTTAGACCCATCAATATCTTCAATTCGTGCCTTCCCATGCACTTCGGAACACATAATCGGCACCTGCCACCCCTGCCAACTGCGTGCCTCAATCCCCAATTTTTGAAGCGCAATCGCCATCAGACCCGCAGTAACATTCTCTCCACTTGATACCACCGCATCATATTCACGCGCATCATGGACAGGAGAGATTTTAGAGCAATAATCCACCAATTGGTTGGTCACGCCAGACATTGCAGACACAATCACAGCCACCTGATGCCCCAATGCCACTTCCCGTGCCACTTTCGCCGCAGCATTTTGAATTTTATCCGTGTCGGCAACCGATGTACCGCCAAATTTCATAACAATACGCGCCATAATCTCTTTGCTTCTTTGGTTCTTCGCGTTAAAACAGTCAACATGAATACAGTGAACTTAAAAGAAATTCAAAACTTTTCTAAAGATTCAGCATATTGGTGGGACATAGACGGCCCGTTCCGCCCTTTACACCGCCTCAACCCCATACGATTAGGTTACATAAAAAGCCAGATTTGCAGCCATTTTGATAGGGATTTGAACAGCCTAAACACCTATGAAGGATTAAAAATTTTAGATATTGGCTGTGGCGGCGGTCTGGTCTGTGAACCCATGGCCCGTCTTGGCGGCATCGTCAGCGGTATTGATGCCGATACGAATGCGATTGAAGTTGCTAAAGATCATGCCAAGAACAGCGGGTTAGAGATAGAATACCACGCCACCTCTTCCGATGAACTCGTCAAGACAGGTAAAAAATACGACGTTGTTCTTGCCCTTGAAATTATTGAGCATGTCGACAATCAGGATTTATTTGTCAAAAATGTCATGGATTTATGCAAGCCTGGCGGCTTGATTATTTTTTCAACACTAAACAGAAATCCGAAATCTTTTGCGCTTGGCATCATGGCGGCCGAATATATTTTAGGATGGGTTCCCAAAGGCACACACGATTGGAAAAAATTTATAAAACCTTCGGAGTTAAGCCGTATGATCAGCCACCATGGCGGCAACCCACAAGACCTGTGCGGCCTTGCCTTTAACCCCATAAAGAATGATTTCCACCTCGCCCCAAAGGATTTGGACGTGAATTATTTTTTAAGCAGCGTGAGGAGCTAAGCTTAAGCCCTTTGCTTTAGGTTGTAATTTTGCAAATGCTTTTTCAGCTTTTTGAAGTTCTGACGTAGGATACAGATCCCGTATTTTTCCATCGGCTCCCCTCACCGTTGTTGGCACGTCTAAAAATAGCTCGTTCTCGTTAGAAGCTAAAAAATCACGCACTGCTTCTGGATAGAGATCAACAAAAATAGTCTTGCCCGCACTATTAATAACCCTCGAAAAAGTAGCAAATGGTTTAAAGCCTTCATTATCAACACGAATAAATTTAAAGGGTTGCCCTCCACGAGCCGCTCTTGCAAAATCATGAATATCCACGTTTGATCTAGACATCTTACTATCTCCCTTTCTGTTGGCCATTATGCCTTTTTTTAGGCTTGAGCCAAAGATTATTTTTTAATATTATGTCTAATACAGCAAACTGAAGATTTTTGCAATAAAAAACTATTCGCCCTAGCCTCTTCTCCCTGAAATCATTATATTATTTGCATGTCTCGAGTCTTTTTCATCCTGATGTTAATTGCTATGGCCTTAGTCCTCGCCTCTTTGGCTGTGGGCATGATTGCCATGATTAAAGGCGGTGAATTTAACAAGAAATACGGCAACAAATTGATGCGCGCCCGCGTCACCATGCAGGGAATTGCAATTGGCCTGTTCGTTTTGGCCGTCTGGGCCCAAAATAATGAATAACTTTTAAAAAAATTTAAACACAAAGAACACAAAGTAAAACAAAGTTATGACCATTTACGAAATAGACGAAGAAACAAACCTCTTATCCAAAGAAATTCTAGATGCTTCTTTTTACATTCACACACATCTTGGACCAGGATTATTGGAAAGCGTTTATGAGGATAGTTTGAAACATGTTCTGGAGCAAAAGGGATTTAATGTTGAAAAACAAAAGATTCTACCCATTAAATTTGATGGCTTAGCGATTGAATCAGGCTTTAGAATTGACCTTTTAGTTAATAGTAAAGTTATCGTTGAATTAAAATCTTGCGAAAGGCTTTTACCCGTTCATGAAGCACAACTGCATACTTACCTAAAATTATCAGGAGTAACTTTAGGTCTGCTTATCAATTTCAATGTTAAGTCGTTAAAAGATGGAATCAAAAGAATTGCGATGGCGCAAAATAAGAATAAAACATTGTCTAACTTTGTTTGACTTTGTGTTAAATACAAAAAGGAGTTTTAGAAAATGAAAGTTTTAGTCCCCGTTAAACGCGCGGTTGATTATAACGTGAAAATCCGTGTCAAATCTGACGGCACTGGCGTTGAACTCAATAACGTTAAAATGTCGATGAATCCTTTTGATGAAATCGCCATTGAGGAGGCCACGAAGTTAAAAGAGGCGGGCAAGGTCACGGAGATTGTTGCCGTTTCTATCGGCCCTTCCCAAGCGCAAGAAACAATCCGCACGGCCATGGCGATTGGCGCCGACCGCGGGATTTTGGTTGAAACAAGTGCGCCAACAGATATTGGCGGTGTTGAACCTTTGGCGATTGCGAAAACATTAAAGGCGATTGTTGAAAAAGAAAAACCAGATTTTATTATCATGGGAAAACAATCCATTGATGATGACAGCAACCAAACAGGTCAAATGCTTGCCGCCATGCTTGGTTGGGCACAGGGTACTTTCGCCTCAAAATTAGAGCTAACCGATGGGAAGGCGATTGTGACACGGGAGATTGATGGCGGATTAGAAACGATTGAGCTTAAAATGCCTGCGATCATCACCACAGACTTACGATTGAATGAGCCGCGTTATGCCTCCCTTCCCAACATCATGAAAGCCAAGAAAAAAGAATTGGAAGTTATCAAACCAGAAGATCTGGGCGTTGATTACACTCCGCGCCTAAGCGTCGTGAAAGTTGCCGAACCCCCACAGCGCATTGGCGGCGGCAAAGTTGCCGATGTTGATGAGTTGATTGATAAATTAAAAAATGAAGCGAAAGTGATTTAAGAATGTCTGTATTAGTTATCGCCGAACATGATCACCAATCTATTAAACCTGTAACGTTGAACGTTGTGGCTGCCGCAAAAAAAATCGGCGGCGATATTCACGTAATGGTTGCAGGGACAAATTGTAGTGGCGCCGCAGAACAGGCCGCAAAAATTTCTGGTGTCTCAAAAATTTTAAAATGTGATGCGCCAGAACTGTCCCATCGTTTAGCCGAAAATATGGCTCCCTTAATCGAAAGTCTGGCAAGTAGTTATAGTCATATTGTGTTTCCTGCCACAACCTTTGGGAAAAATGTCAGCCCGCGGGTTGCCGCGCTTTTAGATACACAGCAGATTTCCGATGTTATTGCGGTGCATGATGCCGACACATTCGACCGCCCAGTTTATGCAGGAAATGCAATAGCAACCGTAAAATCAAGCGATGGCAAAAAAGTTTTAACCGTTCGCGGAACAGCATTTGACCCCATTGCCAATGATGATGGAAACGCCCCGATTGAGGATGTAGCAAGCAAGGGAGATAGTGGATTATCCAAATTTGTAAAACAAGAACTGTCGGAATCTGATCGCCCTGAACTGACCGCTGCACGGGTTGTTGTATCTGGCGGACGCGGTTTAGGGTCAGGTGAGAACTTTGCCCTGATTGATGCTCTTGCTGATAAGCTTGGCGCCGCCGTTGGAGCGTCCCGCGCCGCTGTTGATGCAGGATATGTTCCGAATGACTATCAAGTCGGGCAAACAGGTAAAGTGGTTGCCCCCGATCTTTATATTGCCGTTGGCATTTCGGGCGCCATTCAGCATTTAGCTGGCATGAAAGGCGCAAAAAAAATTGTTGCTATCAATAAAGACCCAGAGGCCCCAATTTTTCAGGTTGCCGATTATGGTCTGGTGGCTGATCTTTTTGAAGCCGTGCCAGAATTAACGAATAAGCTTTAGATCATTCTTTGTCATCCTGAGCGAAATGAACGTCAAGTGAATGAAGCCGAAGGATCTTATCTGTTGCAACTTTCTAAGATCCCTCCACTACGGTCGGGATGACAACAAAAGAATAAACTACTCTCCCTCAGTCGCCACCGTCGCCTTCATTTTGAAAATCGGGCCGTCAGGTTTCATTGTTGAATCTTCCATATTGGCGTCATCAAAAATTGCGTTTTGAATTTTTGCGCCTGTAAAATCTGCTTCGCGAAGATCACAGCCTGTGAAATTGGTAAAAGTGAGATCAGCATTTTTAAAACTTGCCGATTTCATCTTACAGCCTGAAAAATCCGCATAAGATAAAGAAGCCCCTTCAAAGTCAGACGGGCTAAAACGTTTTGAAGCCAAAGCATTTCCAAACATCAAAGGTTCAAAATTCGCCCCTTTCATATTGGCGTGATTAAAGCGTGTCCCTTTAAATGTCGAGCCACGTAAATCTGCCCCCTCCATATCACAGCGACGAAAGTCACAATGATCCAGATTGGCGCTTTGCATTTCAATTCTATAAAGATTCATACCAAAAAAGCGTGCACCGACAGCCTTAATCGCCGTCAATTTTTCCTGTTTCAAACTTTCAAGAGGACGCATATCAAGATCACTCAAGTCCAACTGCTCCCCTTCTTTACCTTGGCTTTCAACCCAATTCCTATGAGATTCAATCAAACTGACGAGCGGTGTATCCATCTCCTTCACAGATAATCCGATATTGGCATCGGTGATGGCTTCGGAGAAGTCCGCATCATTTTCTGTCATCCCGCTGAGATCAACACCTGTAAAAATGGTTGCCCGTAAGCTCGCCCCCAGAAGGTTCGCGCCCACAACTTTTGCACCCGACAGATCAGCGCCTTCAAGAGTTGCATCCCGTAAATCCGCCCCCATAATATTAATGCCTGTCATGATTGCATCAGAAAAGTCTGCTTTTCCTGCCATTGATCCTGTCAATTGCGCACCCGACAGATTAGCGCCTTTAAAGTTAACACCATGCGCCGCACCAAAACTTTCACCGTCTTTTGCGATACCGCCAACACGCAAGTCCGCTTTATTCAAATTGACGTTTTTTAGGTTCGCAAATTCAATACGCGACCCCCGCAGGTCCGATCTTAAAAAGTTAGCGTCGGATAAATCTGAACCCGACAGATCACAGGCATAAAGGCGGGCCTCTTGAAAATTGGCTTCCGATAAATTCATGTTCAACATTGAACAGCCGCTAAAATCAACCTGACGCATATCACGTTTTGCCAACGACAAACCTGAAATATCCATGTTTTGAAGAACCGCCCGACGCCCCCCTAAACGACCACTCAAAAAACGGGTATGCAATTCAACCATGGCATCAAGTTGGTCTTGAGTCAGGCTAGATTGCTTTTCTATGTCGTGGAGGGTAACGCGATTTTCCATCTTTATATTATGCCCCAAAATAGCAGTGAAATGGTTAAAAAAAGCACGAAATTATAGCTTTTCTTGATTCAGAAGATTTTCAAAGAAATTAACAGATACAACAGAATCCCAATGGGCATCTCCTTCAAAAATATAGGCGATATTTCCTTTAGGATCAATAAGATAGCTTGTAGGTATGCCCCGCATGTAAATATTTTTCTGGATGGCCTGTTGATGATCCAGATAAGCCGCGAATTCACCAATGCCCCTATTTTTCAGAAATTGTTTAATATCGTCTTGCGGCCGCTCCAAATCCAAAGAAACAGCGATAATTTTAAGACCTTTATCTTCCATTTTCTGCTGCAACCGCCCCAAGGAGGGAAGCTCTATCACGCAAGGCCCACACCATGTTGCCCAAAAATTAACAAGCAGATATTCCCCTTTAAAATCCGCCCAATCCGTAGACAAGCCTTCAGGGGATAAAAACGGTGTTGACCCCATCTTTTGCTCACGGCGCATGGTCGTCACACGCGAGAATTCATTTCCAAAATCATCAGGAACGCCAATCTGAGCGGGCAACAAATCTCCACGGTTTTTCATATAGTAAACATAAGAAATCCCTAGCCAAATCATAAAAAGCAGCCCCATGGTGCTTAAAATTTTTGAAATTTTTTGTTTATTCATTCTGAAAGGCGTCCCTTAATCAGGAAAATTCTTGCGTTTAAGCGGCAAGCATGATTTTTAATAGGCATAATGAAAGACTTCATAAAAACATTTATTTTTATCGTTCTGCTTAGTCTGCCTGTGGTTGCCTGCGGAATCAAGCCCAGTTCTGTCGACGCCCCGCAAGGGGAAGAAAACGACAGTTTTCCGCGCACCTATCCTGCCAACTAAGACCTTTTTCCATGAAACTTCCACGCAACATAGAACAAAAAATCCGTGAAATTATCGCGCAAAGTAAAACGCATCGCAGTTTTTATCTGTATGACACGCAGAACATGGAAAATAAAATTCAACGGTTAAAGGACCTTTTGCCTTCGCAGGTTGATATTTATTACGCCATGAAAGCCAACCCGCATGAAGTTTTTTTGAAAACAGCGAAGCAAGCAAATGTCAAAGGCATTGAAATTGCGAGCATGGGAGAAGGACAAAAAGCCGTTGACGCAGGTTTTAATTACGACCAAATTTTATTTACTGGCCCTGGAAAATCCGAAGAAGAATTAATCTGGAGCGTGGAAAACAAAATCCACAAAATTCATATTGAGTCCTTAACCGAAGCGCATCGCCTGAATGCCATTTGCGGTGAACGAAAAACCACGCAGGATATTTTAGTCCGCGTAAATCCCAACTTTGATATTCATGGTGCACAAGCAAAATTTTCTGGCGATAGTTCAAAACTGGGCATTGATGAGGATGTTTTTCGTGACGTATTGCAAGATATTTTAGACCTACCAAATTTGAATTTTAGAGGGCTTCACGTTTATGCCGCGTCTGGTGTTTTGCAGGTTGAAAGCCTGTTAGAAAACTGCCGCCGTGTTTTTAATCTTGCCAGAGAAATTGAAGCACAATATCAGGGATTGAAATGTGAAATCATTGATTTTGGCGGCGGTTTTGGTATTGATTATTTAGAAACGGGAGCAGACTTTTCCGTTGAAATCTATGCCAAAGAATTGAAAAAAATGATTGATAGCTACGGCTTTTCCGAACGTAAATTTGTTTTGGAATTGGGCCGTTACCTCACCGCCGATAGTGGTTGGTACGCCACCGAAATTTTAGATATCAAAACCAGTTTAGGAAAAAAACAAGTCATCTGTCAGGGTGGCGCACATCAGTTCCGCCGTCCTGTGGCCTTAGGCATTAATCATCCGTTGATGATTTTACCAATGAACACCAACAAAATTTATGACGGACAAGAAAGCGTCCATGATGAAATGGTGTTTATTGGCGGCCCACTTTGTAATACCGCGGACAAACTGGCACCCAAAGATATTTATATTGAAAAAGCAGAAATTGGCGATTGGGCCATTTTTGGTTTGGCGGGCGCCTATGGCAAAACGATGTCCCATCTGGACTTTCTAAGCCACGCCCATCCCGAAGAATTTATTGTGTAGTATAAAAATTAAAGAGCGTTGGCCTGACGCACCCCTATAACAGCAGGAACGAACGTCAAATTAACTGAACCTATGCCGCGGGGAATGCCTGCGTAATCAGATGTAAAGGTGAATGCGCCGCCTGCCTCTAATTGATCGACAGGAGGATCGATGATCCAGCTCTCCCCATCTTCACCATTGGTTGAACGCAAGACCGCCTTCAGCATCGGCACATAGGCGGCCTTATCGGTAAGATTAAGAACGCGTCCTTTCAGGACAAGAACATCGCGCCCTGAATCATCTTGGGCAACAATCGCAGACAGGCTTTCCATGACAAGAGTTTCCCCTTTAAAAGAAACGGCTAGCCCTGCCAAATCATAGATGGCCGCAGCAGGCGGCCAAAGATTTGTAATTTTCTGTTTATACGCAAACCCAACACCAACCAGAGCCGCAAAAATTAGAACGGCGCTTAAATACCCACTCAAACGCGCTTGAAAACCTGGTTTTGCTTTTGCAATTTTCGCCACATGGGGAGGAAGTACATGTTCTTCTTCATCATAAGGCTTAACAGCATTCGGAATAGCATGGTGGTCTTCTTCCTGAGCGTCTTCCTCTTCCTCATCATAATCACGATCATCCTCTTCATCGTCATCCATTGAAGATTCCGCGCCATATTCGTTATCATCCTGGTCGTCATCTTCGTCATAGTCGAAAGAGGAATCAATTTCCTCTGATTCTTCCTCTTGATAGTCATAATCATCTTCTAACATAGAAGAAGGGACGTATTCTTCCTCAGCCTCCTGAAACCATTCATGATGACATTTCACACAGCGCACCTCCCGCCCTGCCGCGCCTATGGCCGCAGAGGTGATCAAATAACGGGCGGAACAATGCGGGCAATCAAGGATCATATTTGCGCCTTTTCGTGTTATTTCTTTTAGAATGAATATCATCTATATATAAAGTCTATAGAATCTAGGTGCAAGATAGAGCGGAGGGCTACCCCCATGAATTTTTTGAGTAAAACCATTCTTCCCCTTATAATTGGATTATGCCTTACATTCACCCCGTCCGTGGCAAAAGCCAGTTGCAAGATTGAGGATAAGCTATGCATCATGGATGAAATCAAGGCCAGTGCTCCGCTGATAGACCAAAAAAGCTGGCGCGATAAAACGTACCGCGAACTTGCCAAATCTTATACCTATGAAGGATATGAGGACAAAGCGATAGAATTGATTGCCTTGATCGAAACCCCTGACACCAAGGCCATGACCATCCGCGGTATTGGTATGGCCGCCGCCGATAACAAATGGCCAGAGCGGGACCGCTACAATATCCTGTTTAAAAAATTGAGCGATGAAGCCAAGAAGATTGACCATCCCCCCTCCTACGCCATTGCTTATACTTATATTGCTATGGCACAAGCCTTTGCAGGCGACGACGCAGGCGCCATGACCACCGCCAAGGGCATGGAAAATCAAGCCCTGCGCAATAAAGCCTATGGCGAAACTGCCGAAATACAAGCCGAGCGCGGCGATTATACTAAAGCGATGGAAAGCATCGCCGCGATTGACAGCGCAGCCTACCGTAACAAAGCCTATGCCACTGTCGCAGGCATTTTCACCAAAACAGGAAAGCTTGGTGAGGCCTACGCTACTGCCGAAAAGATTGATAACGCCTATACCAAAGCACAGGCCTATCAAAAGATTGTAAATTATGGCAATAAAGAAGAGATGCTAGAAGAAGAATAAGCGAGTATATCCTGTGATTAAATTTGAACATGTTGGTTTGAGATATGGCGTCGGCCCCGAAGTGCTAAGCGATGTTAATTTTTCGCTCGACCCTGGCTCCTTCCACTTTTTATCAGGCCCCAGTGGCGCAGGTAAAACCTCACTGATGTCCCTGCTCTATCTAGGGAGATACCCCACACGCGGGATCATGAGCATGTTTGGTCAAAATATTGGCCAGATGAGCCGTCAGGAGCTTAAAAATATTCGCCAACGCATTGGTGTTGTTTTTCAAGATTTCCGCCTGCTCAACCACATGTCGGCCTTTGACAATATCGCCCTGCCCTTACGTATTGCGGGACAGCCCGAACATGAAATCAAAGCCAATGTTGATGAATTAATGGAATGGGTTGGCCTAGGTGATCATCGTCATATGCTGCCCAATACAATGTCTGGAGGACAGCAACAACGTGTTGCCATTGCGCGCGCAGTTATTACGCGCCCACGCCTTCTTCTGGCAGACGAGCCCACGGGAAACCTTGATGATGAAATTGGGTATCGCCTAATGAATCTCTTTGATCAGCTCAACCGCATGGGAACAACCGTGATTATTGCCTCACACAACACAATGCTCATGGAAAAATTTTCTCACCACAGCCGTCTTATTCTCGACCGAGGGCGCGTTGAATTAATAACACCTAAAAAGACAATAAAACAAAAGCTTGAAGGAATTTTTTAATGTCAAAGTTTAAAAAATCCCAATCTTTGGGTATAGCCAAAGAAACACGGCAATATGACCTGCCCCTCAATAAAGGCGCAGGCGGGTATTTTCTACGCATTCTGATTGCCTTAATGACTTTTTTAGCCATTCTGGCTCTCGCCGCCTCCTTCACTTTATCGGCCATGACAGAGCGGTGGACATCCGGCCTAGAAGATAAGGCCAGTATTGAAATCCCCGCCGAAGATGACAGTGGTGTGATCACAAGCCCCGAAAAATTAGAAGGTTTAGCCAAGGACATCCATAAATTCCTGATCAATCATCCTGCGATTGAAAGCGCAGAGATTATGAGTCAGCAAGAAATTGCAAAACTGGTTGCCCCGTGGATGGGAGAAGACATTGAATTTGATAATATCCCCCTACCAAGCATTATTTCTGTCAGCTTCAGAAAAAATGTTACTTTTGACAAAGATGCTTTAGCCCGCCGCCTAAAAGATATCGCCCCCCAAGCGCGCCTAGACACCCATGAAAGTTGGCTACGTGATGTTCTGCGTTTTACTGGTGCGCTGAATTTTTCCGCCCTTCTTGTTACATTGGTCATTGGTATTACAACCATTGTTGCTGTGGGCGGCGCGGTACAGTCCCGCATGGCGATATACCGCGAAGAGTTAGAACTTTTGCACCTTATGGGCGCGAGCGATAATTATATCTCAAAACAGTTACAGCGTTATATCTTCATCATTTCTATACAAGGTGCAGGGATTGGGGTGGCCGTAGGCGGCGTCACTTTAATTATTATCGGTTTTTTAGCTGGGCGGATGGATATTAGCCTCATCCCTGATTTTAGCTTAAATCCAGGGCAAATTCTGGCTCTTTTACTCCTTGCGCCGCTTATTGCCTTTCTTGGGATGTTCACAGCACGCTATACAGTCTTGCGCGCTCTAGCTTTAATGCCGTAAATTAATCTATGTTTTTCAAAAGCCTCACATTTATTATTATGACGGCCATCACGCTTATTATTTTGTGGGGATTAGGATGGGTATGGTTCGCTTCTGCCCTCGCCTTTCAAGACAAAGCAAACCCTCCCGCAAAATCAGAAGCCATTATTGTCTTAACAGGCGGCAATGGCCGCATTAATGCAGGGCTTGATCTTCTAAAAGAAAAAACAGCACCCGTTCTTTTTATTTCTGGTGTTCATAAAGGCACAGCCAAAGATGACATTTACGACAGCTGGCAAAAAGGACAAACTAAACCATGCTGCGTTGAGTTGGGGTACAAAGCAACCGACACATCTGAAAATGCCAAAGAGGTTTATGAATGGGTAACAGATAAAAAGATTAAATCTTTTATTTTAGTGACGTCCCAATACCACATGCCCCGCGCCTACATGGAAATTTCGATGCTTCTTCCCGAAACCAAGATCACGCGCTATGCCGTACATTCCGATGATTTTAAACCGTGGGAAGGGCGTTTTTGGTCCTTAACAATCAGCGAATATAACAAGACCCTTATCCAATGGATAAGGTTAAAAACGGCATAAGATAAAAGGTATTCATGATTTTTCTGCGCTCCACCATTTTCAATATTTTCTTTTATGGCTTTACGACACTTTGTTGCATTTTTCTTTTGCCTTCCTTGGTGATGTCTCGTGCCGCTCTATTAAAAGCAACGAAACTTTATTTGGATGGTGTTTTTGTCTTAGAAAAAATTATTCTGAATTTAAAATACGAAATCAGAGGCGCAGAATACCTTCCTCCAAAGGGAACTTATATAGTAGCCGCCAAACATCAATCTGCTTATGAAACTTTAAAACTGCATCATCTTTTTGGTGATCCCACAATTGTTTTAAAAAGGGAATTGATGCACATCCCCCTATTCGGTTTCTTTCTAAAAAAACTAGGCGTTATTGCCATTAACCGTGAAGATAAAGAATCTTCCATCAATTCAATTATTGAAGGCGCCAAACGCATGGCCGATCAAAACCGCCCTATCATCATCTTCCCGCAAGGAACACGCGTTGGCGTCAATGCCACAACCAAAGAAAAACCTTATAAAGGCGGCATTGTTAAAATGTATACCCATGCCCAATTAAAAATTGTTCCTATGGCATTAAATAGCGGTCTTTTTTGGGGGCGTAATAGTTATCTAAAAAAACCTGGTACGGTTGTCTTTGAGTTTTTGTCTCCGATTGAACCAGGCTTGCCCGATAAGAAAGTTATGAGAGCTTTGGAGGACAGGTTAGAAGAAAAATCTATCGCCTTAATGATAGAGGCGCAGAAAAATTATCCTTACCTAGAAAAAATATCTCCCCCCAAGTTAATTCATACGAACAGTCTATGAAAAAATTAAAACTGATATTGATTTTCATTGTTGTTACGGTCTTGGTTTACAGTGGCACATGGTTTTATATGGCCCAAAGAATAGATGATTATCTAACCCAATATTATACAGTTGACGGTCCCGCCGAAGGTATTCAGTTTTATGGCGAAAAACCTGTCGTTTCTGGGTTTCCTTTTGCCCCTGTTGTAACTTACAAGGATGGGTTTGAGAAAAACAATGTCCTTATTTATTTCGACACCCTCACAATATCTGGTTTTCCTATCCCTTCCCTTCCGATGATGATTGAAGCCTCTGGCGACATTCAACTCGTAAACCAAAACATTAAAGAAAAAATCAAGGCCGATAAAATTGATTTAAAATTTATCATGCCCCGATATTTTCCCCGTAGCGCGCAAAAGCAGGATATAGCGCAGTGGCAAAAAGACGTTGGCACTGTAGAAATTATGGGCGCCGATTTCATAAACAGTGAAGTTAATATCCATGGGGAAGGATTGTTAGGACTAGACCAAAATCTGCAATTATCAGGTCATCTAAAAACCAAAACCTATGGTTATGAAAGCGCAATAAATTTCTTCGTTGGTCTGGGAACGGTAAAACCCTTTGTCGGCGCGCTCGCGATTTCTGGATTAAACTCCATCGCCCTTACCGACCCTACAACCTACAAAAACTACGTCGAACTCACCATTATGGTGAAAGATCGTGAATTATTTTTTGGCCCAATCAAAATAGACAGCCTGCCCCAAATTGACTGGCTTTAAATTTTAGGCGGCCGCTTCTGTATCGGCGTCATCGTCTTCAGGATAAACATATTCTGCCTGACCTGCGTCAATAATGGCGCGTCTTATGTCACGGGTTTCCGAGAAGTGGTTATAAAGATATTCTCCATCCCCCTTACGGATTGCTTTTTGAAGAGCTGTCAGATCTTCGGTAAAACGTTGCAACATCTCAAGCACAGCTTCTTTGTTATTCAAGAAAACATCCCGCCACATGGTAGGATCCGAAGCCGCGATACGGGTGAAATCCCGAAATCCAGACGCAGAAAATTTAACCACTTCGGATTTAATATCATCTTCAAGGTCCGTTGCCGTTCCCACAATTGTGTAGGCAATAAGATGGGGCAAGTGGGATGTAATACCTAACACCAAATCATGATGTTCAGGGTCCATAATCTCAACGTTAGAACCACAAGCCTCCCAAAGCTGTGTTAATTTTTCAATCGCTTTCAATTCTGTATGAGCCTGTGGTGTTAGAATACACCACCGATTAATAAATAATTCAGCAAAACCATGTTCTGGTCCTGAAAATTCCGTTCCTGCAATCGGGTGCGCAGGAATAAGATGGACATGCGATGGCAATAGAGGTTGAAGCGCTTTAATCACGGACGTTTTAACCGAGCCTACATCCGAAACAATCGCCCCTTTTTGTAAAGAACGACCCATTTGCTGCGCTACTTTTTGCATCGCGCCTACAGGGGTACAAAGAACAACAAGCTCGCTTCCTTCAACCCCCAATGCGGGATCAGTCGTGGCATCATCCGCCAACCCCATCGCCAAAACCTTGTTGCAGACTTCCTGATCTTTATCAACGCAGACAATTGTTTCCGCCAGTTTTTTTTCAATGATAGCCCGAGCCAAAGACGAGCCAATTAAACCAAAGCCAATAATCGTAATTTGTTTAAACATTCTAGTCATTTCCTTTTACTTTTTTAGGGCGTCGCTGCGCTCCTCAAGGGATAATTACCCGTGTCGTCGCTTGTTCCTACCGAAAAAGTAAAATCAAACGACTATAAACTTAACCCTATTTATATAGGGCTTTTATAATTTCACAATGATGTGGTGTAAGTAATAAAATATGTATCCCGCCTATTGGGGATAATAGGAGACTGCATAAAAAGCGGCGATAGTCATCAAAATAGTCATCGTTATTTTATATAATCCTTTATAACCGCTACTGCAAGCGTCATTTCCTCATCTGTCCCAATTGTTATTCGCAGACATTCTGGCAAGCCGTAAGCCCCCATCTGGCGAACCAGAATCCCTTGGTTTTTAAGGTATTGACGGGTGTTTTCTGCCTTATCGGGAGAGCCAAAATCAACCAAAAGGAAATTTCCCGCACTAGGGTGAACGGTAAGCCCCGCGCCTTCCAGTTGAAATTTTGTCCAATCACGGCAGTTTTTATTATGCGTCATAGATTTCTGAAGAAACTCTTCATCGGCAAGGGCAGCGAGGCCCGCCGCCTGCGCCGCACTACTCACATTAAAAGGTCCGCGCACACGATTTAGAACATCTGCAATAGCCTCTGGGCAATGCCCCCACCCCAAGCGCATCCCGCCCAAGCCATAGGCCTTAGAAAAAGTACGCGTCACAACAATATTGTCATGTTTTTCAACCAAATCATGCCCTGCCGTATAATCAGGATCATCCACATATTCAGCATAAGCCGCATCCAGAACCAAAATAACAGATTGGGGAAGCTTTGAATGGAGTGCGACAATCTCATCCCGTGTTAAATAGCTACCAGTCGGGTTGTTTGGGTTAGCCAAAAATAGGATTTTGGTTTTGGTCGTCACTGCCTTAGCAAGCGCATCAATGTCCGCTTTCAGATTTTTTTCAGGAACACTGATGGCTGTTCCCCCCGCTGTTTTAGCGTATATGGCATACATCAAAAAACCATGCGCGGAGTAAAGAATATGATCCCCTTCCCCCACGTAGGAATGACAGAGAAAGGAGATAATCTCATCAGATCCTGCGCCGCATACAATATGATCCGCTTTGATATTATTTCTTTCCGCCAAAGCCGCGCGCAATTCCACACATCCCCCATCAGGGTAACGATGCATTTGTGCCGTCATATTCTGAACAGCCTCTATTGCCTTTGGAGAGGGACCAAAAGGTCCTTCATTGGAAGAAAGTTTTATAATACGACCTGCATCGGCTTTACTCTCTCCACCCACGTAGGGAGAAATATCATAAATCGTATCTTTTGCTTTGATAGACGCGCTCATAACTATGCCTTAGGTGCCTTTGGTATTTCTTGAGAAGGCGGCAATATAGTTTTGGAATAAACAGGTGGAACAGGATACCCGCCCACGCATGAGACCTGCGCTCCATCTTCAAACAAGCTGCTAAATTGTGTAACGTGCGCGCATTCATTCGTGTGATATCCTTCAACTTCAAGAAGATGATTACGAATAACGCTGTCTTCTGTCACAGGTTTAGATGTTAACCCTACAGGTTTTAATCCTGCTTCTTCTGCTAGACTAACAATCTTTCCACGGCTTAACGATGGATCAGATTGAATAAATATAAACGAATGATCTTCATCTGAATCATCAAATCCACTTTTTGCAATAACCAAAGCACGATAATCAGGGTTTTCATTATTAGGATCATCCCCATGGGGAAGTCGTACAATAATACTTAAAGTGTTATCACTCCCCGCTCCTAAGTTCTCCCACCAAAGTGTTTCGTTTTCCTGCTCTACCCCTTCGTTTGGATATGGAACAACCGCAAAAGTTGCACGGCCATCACGCACCGCGTTGATCGCAGAGATAGGAGACGCCGAGCGCGTCATCGGCAAACAGCTTCCAAAATAATCTTTGGCCAAGTCCCAATATTCTGGACAATCTGGTTCTTCCGCCACCGTGACCTTTAACCCTGTTTGCAGAAGGGAGACAGCCCCGACCAATTCCCGCCAGATACGCACCACCGCCATTTCAGGTAAAACGCCGTTTTCTTTTGATAATAAACGGCGGATCATACGCGCCTCACGCGCGGGTTGAACCACTTCGATATTATTCTTTCTTTTTTCCTCGCCAATCTTCAAGACAAGTTCCGCCCGTTCTACCAACGTATCGTGAATACGGGTATCAAGGGCATCAATTTTCTGACGAATTTCATCAAGAGTTTGCGAGTGATAAGGTTTTTGGCTCATAATAGACTTTCACATTAAACCAGAAATAAGTACATTATAAAAATGCCTATTGTCAAAGCCTCTGATTTGCCCACCTATGACCGCCTGATCCGTGAAGGACGGCCTGTGTTACCGCCTGATCGAGCAATAACACAGGATATTCGTGAGCTTCACATCGGTTTTTGCAACATTATGCCCGACGCTGCATTAGAAGCCACAGAAAGGCAATGGTTTCGTCTGATTGGGGAAAGTAATCGTGTTGCCCAAATTTACATCCACCCCTTTACCCTGCCCGTTTTTGAACGAAGCCCAGAGGCTCAAAAACATATTGAACAATATTATGATAAGTTTGAAACTTTAAAAGCCGACGGACTGGATGCCTTAATTGTCACGGGTGCAAACGAAGAAACCAACCCCCATGTAAGCGAGATTGAAACATGGGCCCCCTTAAAAGAACTATTAGAATGGTCTTACGAAAATGTAACATCAACCATTTGTTCCTGTCTGGCCTCCCACGGATTGATGACTTACTACCACGGACAAAAACCATCCTGGCGGCAAACAAAACAATGGGGTGTGTTTTCACATCGCGTTTTGGAACGTGACCACCCCCTGATCAATGGCATGAATACCAAATTTGATGTTCCACACTCCCGCTTTAGTGAAATTACCCGTGACCAATTTGACGCCGCGGGTATGGTCACTTTAATTGAAAGCGAAGAGGCTGGTGTTCATGTTGCTGTCAGTAAAGACGGGTTCCGTCAGATATGCCTTCAGGGACATCCTGAATATGACACCACAAGCCTATTGAAGGAATATAAACGTGACGTTGGTTGGTTTCAAAATGGTTCAGTTAAAGAATACTCCCCCTTCCCCGCTCATTATTTTGAACCTGCCGCACAGAATGTTTTGAATGATGTAAAAGCAAATATCCTCGCAGGAAAGCAAGTAGAATTTCCTGAAGCAGAAATTGAAAGACTGCTTGAAAACACATGGGCAGACAGCGCGCGATCTTTCCTATCCAGTTGGATTGGTCATGTCTATCAAGTCACAAATGTCGACCGTCAAAAACAATTTATGGACGGCGTAGACCCTAAAAACCCTTTAAGTCTTTAATTGTGGTGTTGGCATTGCTTTCGGTGTCACCGCTTTTTTTATCGCATAGCTGCTCTTGGCTTTTACGGTTGTGCCTTTACCCGCATAGAGCTGCTTTGATGCTTCAATCACAGCGACCCCG
>Ga0116152_10000267_pt1 | contig 42190 bp, 35 predicted proteins | sample AD_UKC119_MetaG_FD_89894 | JGI IMG/M metagenome (GOLD analysis project Ga0116152, IMG submission 89894) | Active sludge microbial communities of municipal wastewater-treating anaerobic digesters from Hong Kong - AD_UKC119_MetaG | ecosystem: Engineered > Bioreactor > Anaerobic > Digestate... | reverse complement strand
CGCAATGATGACGGCCGGCGGCACGGGCAATACGTTCGGGCTGGTGCTGCGCGGCCTGCGCTGCAAGTCGGAGCAGGTCCGCGCCGTCAGCAAAGTTGCGATCGTGCCGGGGCTCTTCGGCATCAACGAACCCGCAACCTTCGGCTACCCGATCATGTACAACCCCATCCTTGCAATTCCGTTTATGCTTACGCCGCTGGTAACAATGCTGCTGGTATGGGTGGGATATGCAATCGGTTTTTTCCAGCCGGCATATGTACTGCTGCTCACGCTCATGCCGATGGGCGTAGGCGAGTTTCTCGGCGCAATGGCCTGGCAGAACCTGCTGATCCCGGTGATCGGCATCATCGTCGGTCTGTTGGTGTACGCTCCTTTTATCAAAGTGTATGACAAACAGCTCTTTGAAAAAGAGCAGGCCGCGAAAGCGGCCGAAACGGAAGCTTCCGAAGCATAACCATCCGGCGCGGCGGGCCGCGGAGGCTCAATGCAGAGCTTGCCGCGCCCGCCGCGGACCGAAAAGGAGAATCACCGATATGGACAAACGTTTTTCCGATCATTTCCTGTGGGGCGGCGCGACCGCCGCAAACCAGTGCGAAGGCGCGTGGGATGCGGACGGCAAGGGCGTCTCCACCGCCGACCTGATGACGGCCGGCACGCTGACGGCGCCGCGCGCTTTCACGCCGGCGCCGCAGGAAGACACCTATTACCCTTCGCACGAGGCAATCGACCACTATCACCGCTACGAGGAAGACATCGCGCTGTTTGCCGAAATGGGCTTCAAGGTCTACCGCATGTCGATCGCCTGGACGCGTATTTTCCCTGACGGCGACGATATGGAGCCGAACCGCGCGGGAATCGAGCACTACAGAAACGTGTTCGAGTGCTGCAGAAAATACGGCATCGAACCGCTGGTCACGCTTTCGCACTACGAAATGCCGTTTCATCTCGCGGTAGAATACAACGGCTGGGCGAGCCGCAAAACGATCGATTTTTTCGTTAAATACTGCGAAACGGTGTTCAGCGAATACCGCGGGCTGGTAAAATATTACCTGACGTTCAACGAAATCAACATCCTCTGCACGCCCTTCGGCGGCATGATGGCGGGCGGCCTCCTGCCGAAATCCGGCGTTTCACAGCTGGACCTCCATCACCCCGGCAAGCTGCCGGACGACGCGAACCTGCGTTTCAACGCGCTGCACCACCAGTTCCTCGCCAGCGCAAAGGCCGTGCAGATCGCGCATGCGATCGACCCCGCGGTCAAGGTCGGCTGCATGATCGCCGGCATGGCGCAGTATCCGCACTCGCCCAACCCGAAGGACGTTCTCGCCGCACAGCGGAACATGCAGACCGGCAACTATCTCTGCGGCGACGTGATGGTGCGCGGTGCGTACCCGTCGTTTGCGCGCCGGCTTTTCGCCGGGCAGGGCGTGGAAATCGCCTGGGAACCGGGCGACGCGGAAACACTCAAAAACGGCACGGTCGATTTCTGTTCGTTCAGTTACTACTCCTCCGGCTGTGTATCGACCGACCCGGAAACGATCAAAGCGTCCGGCAATTTCCTCTTCGGCGTAAAAAACCCGTATCTGCAGGCAAGCCAGTGGGGATGGACGATCGACGCGGACGGACTCCGCTACTATCTCAATGAGCTTTACGGCCGATACGGCGTTCCGCTCATGGTCGTGGAAAACGGCCTCGGCGCGGAAGACACGCGGGAAGCCGACGGCAGCATCCACGACCCGTACCGGATCGCTTACCTCAAAGCGCATATCGAAGCCATGCGCGAGGCGATCGAGGACGGTGTGGAACTGATGGGTTACACGCCGTGGGGGTGCATCGACCTCGTCAGCGCCAGCACGGGCGAAATGAAGAAGCGTTACGGCTTTATCTACGTGGATAAAAACAACGACGGCAGCGGAACGCTGCAGCGGAGCCGCAAGGATTCCTTTGAATGGTATAAGAGGTGCATCGCGTCCAACGGCGCGGACCTGTAGCGCGCAGAAAGGCAAAATCAGGCCGAACCAGCGCGGAAAGCGGAGCGGGCGTCGGCACGGGCATCTCCTGCACGCCGGATTCCGCCGAAGAACCGGCCGCCGGGCTGCAAAGGGACGCCGGCTCGAAAGAGGCAAAAAGCCTGCCGGGCCGGAATGCGTTTTTTCAAAGCAGAGAAAACGCCGAAAAAAGCATTTGAGAGGTTGAAGATGATAACCAGACAGACGACGATCGTGAACGCAAGCGGACTGCACGCGCGGCCCGCCTCGGACTTTGTCCGGGCGGCCAAAGCGTTTTCCTCCAAAGTAACGGTCAAAAACCTGAACACAAGCGGCGAGGCGGTCAGCGCAAAATCGATTCTGCGCCTGCTCGCCGAAGGGATAACGCAGGGCACCCGCATCGAGCTCTCGGCCGAAGGCGAGGACGAACAATCCGCCGTCGACACGCTGACCGCGCTGATCGACAGCGGATTCGGCGAATGAACGCACCGGGCGCCGCAATCGCGGCCGGCGCGAAAAAACTGCTCGCCTGCGATCTGGACGGCACACTGATTTCCAATCACGGCAGCATATCCGCCTGCGCCATGCGCGCGCTGCGAACCGCGCACCGCGCAGGCTGGACCATCGTGATTTCGACCGGCCGTTCCATCGCCATGCTGCCGGGCAGGCTGAGGCGGTCGCGTGCCGTAGATGCATATATCACGAGCAACGGCGCGCGCGTCGTCCTGCGCGGCGGAAAAACCCTTTTTCTGCGGCCTATTCCCCGCGGCGCCGCGCTCCCCGTCTGGACGGCGCTGACCGAACGAGGCGCGGCGGCCAACGTTTTTTTTGACGGGAAAGCGCTTTTCGTCCGGCATGCCTATGCAAAAATGGACGCAGCCCGCAAAATGCCGGCCTTTGTCCGTTTGGGGATGCTGCTGCGTTTTCTCCCCCACTCACGCCCGGAACGCGGCATTCGCCGCCGCATCTGCAAACACGATACCGACATCGAAAAAATAGGCGGCGTCTTCACTTCCGAGAAGGCTGCCGGGGAGGCGCGCGCGCAGATCGGCAAACTCGGTGGACTGACCGTCCTGACGACGCAGGGAAACGATATCGAAGTAACCGCCGGCGACGCAAGCAAAGGCAGCGCACTGATGCAGCTTTGCGAACGCTTCGGCATAAGCAGGAAGGACGTTACCGTCTGCGGGGACAGCGGAAACGACCTTTCCATGCGCGCGTACTGCGGCGTGTTTGTCGCGCCGCGGAATGCTTCCAGGGACGTTCTCGCCGTGGCGGACGTCATTACGGACGATGCAAAAAAGGAAGGCGTTGCAAAATGGCTGCTGGAAAACCTGAAATGACAACGAAACAAAAGCGTTTTGTGCTGAATGGCCATGCCGTTTCGCAGGGCGTCGCGCTCGCGCCGGCCCTGTTTTATTTGCCGCAGGATCTGTCTGTTTCCGAGTCGTACCGCACCGGCCGGACGGCCGGCGAAGCCATCGCGGCGGCCGAACACGCCCTGCGGCAGGCCGACGGCGATCTCGCCGCGCTGATCGCTTCTTTTTCTCCCGACGAATCGGAACAGGCGAAAATTTTTTCCGCGCATCGTGAAATTCTCGAAGATGACGAGCTGCAGCAGGCAATCTTTGATAATATCCGGGAAGAAAACATGACGGCGGAGTATGCTGTATACACCGCGTGCGGCGCGTTTATCGAACTGCTGAAAAAAGCCGGGGACGAAACGATCGCCCTGCGTGCGGCGGACGTTGCGGACGTGCGCGACAGGCTTGTGCGCGCGCTGCGCGGGCAAGTCCGCCCTTCGCTTTCCCGGCTGCCGGGCAACTGCATCCTTGTGGCACACGACTTGCTTCCAAGCGATACGGCCTCTTTGGACCGTGCGCACGTACTCGGCATCGTGACCGAAACCGGTAGCGATACGTCGCACACGGCAATCCTTGCCCGCAGTTTCCGAATTCCGGCGCTGGTCGGCGTAAAGGACGCACTTTCACGCATAGCGGACAAACAGGCGCTGCTAATCAACGCCGAAGCGGACGAGCTGATCGTTTCCCCGGACGAAGTGGAAATCGCCGCGGGAAAGCAAAAACGTGCAGCCTGGCTGGCGCGGCAAAGCGCGGCGGACGCATTCCTTGCAAAACCCGCCTGCACAAAAGACGGCAAGCGGGTGCAAATCGGGCTGAACATCGGCTCGGACAGCGATGAAATCCCGGAATTCGCCGATTTTGCCGGCCTGTTCCGAACAGAATTTCTGTATATGAACGCCGACCGCCTTCCGACAGAGAACGAGCAATTCGCCGCCTACCGCCGCGTACTGCAAAAGGCCGGCAAAAGGCCGGTCACGCTCCGCACTCTGGATATCGGCGGTGACAAAACGCTTCGCTACATGCAGCTGCCGAAGGAAGAAAATCCCTTTCTCGGCAAACGCGCCCTGCGGCTGTGCTTTGTCGAACCCGAATTGTTCCTGACACAGCTCCGCGCGGCGCTGCGCGCATCGGCGTTCGGGAACCTGCAGATCATGTTCCCCATGGTCGGCAGCATCGACGATATCCGCCGGGCAAAGGCGTTCGTCGATTCGGCAAAGGCGGAACTTCGTGCACGCGGCGAAGCGTTCGCCGAAAACATCCGGCTCGGCATCATGATCGAAATTCCGTCCATCGCAGCCGCGGCGGATCTCGCCGCGCGGGAAGTCGATTTCGCCAGCATCGGCACGAACGACCTTTGCCAGTATCTGTTTGCCGCGGACCGCATGAACCCGGACCTTTCGGCGTACTGTCAGCCGTTCGCCCCCGCGTTCCTCCGCGTTCTTAGGAGTGTCATATCCGCCTTTGAAACTGCAGGAAAAGAAGTTTCCATGTGCGGCGAACTCGCCGGAGACCCGCGCGCCACGGCGCTGCTTATCGGCCTCGGTTTGAAGAAATTCAGTATGAACGCATCCGCCGTGCCGGCTGTAAAGATGGCGCTTTCCAAAACCGGCGCCGCACAGGCGAAATCCCTTGCCGCAGAGGCGGCTGAACTCGCCACGCAGGCAGACGTAACCGGTCTGCTGACCAGACACGGCCTCTGGGTATAAACAAATCGTTTTGCAGTCCATTCGGCAGAAATCATTCTTTTTTTAACGTAAAAATACTATAATGACAGATGAAAGAGAGACGTATATGAACACATCCGACGCGGCGGCAAACACGCCGATTCCCGTTCGCAAACAGCTCGTCTATTCGCTGAGCGAACTCGGGTCCAATCCGATTTATACGATCACGCTGTCCTTCCTCACCTTTTTCTATACCGACGTGATGGGAATCAACGCCGGCGTCGTCGGCATCGTCATTCTCGTCAGCAGACTCTTCGACGGATTCAGCGATATCTGGGCGGGCAACGTCATCGACCACACGCATGCAAAATCCGGTTCCGCGCGCCCGTGGCTGCTTTGGACGGCGATCCCCCTGGCGCTTTCTTATGTTGCGCTTTTCACCGTGCCGAACTGGAGCGAAGCCGGCAAGGTAATCTATATCTTTGTTTCGTACAACTTCGCCATGACGCTGGTGTTCACATTTTTTAACTCCAGCATCAACGCCCTGCCGATCTATATGACGGACGACACGAAGAGCCGCTCCTCGGCTTATGCAATCCGCCTGATCGTCGCCGGGCTTGTTCAGGCGGTCCTTTCATACGTCTTTATGAATGTAATCGACGCTTTGGGCGGCGACCAGACCGCATGGATCAAGTTTGCGGCCATCCTCGGGACGATTTCGTTCGCAGCCTGCCTGATTGCGTACGCAGGCACCAGGGAGCACGTCGCGCCGGCGGCCGCATCGTCCGGCAAAGACGTAAAGCTGCTGGAGGCGCTGAAATCGACCGTCCACAACAAGTACTGGTTCATGGTACTCGGCATCATCCTTATCCTCGTGCTGCATCAGATCTCTACCCTGACGGTCGGCGTTTACTATGCAAAGTATATCCTCTGCGACGAAACGCTGGCGGGAAACCTCGTTTTATATCACCACATGGGCGGCGCCGTCGGCATGCTGATCATGCCGTTTTTGCTGCAAAAAGGTTTTTCAAAGCGGAACGCAACGCTGATCGGCGGTTTCCTCATGCTGGGCGGATCGCTGCTGTCCGTCTACAGCTGCGAGGGCGCGTTCCTGATTGTTTCGCTGGCGATGCGCGGGTGTGGCTTCGGCGTTGTGAGCAGCACATACCTCGGCATGCTGGCGGACACGGTGGATTACGGTGAATGGAAAAACGGCGTTCGCAACCCCGCCGTAACGACCTGTGCGGGCACGTTTGGTCAAAAGCTCGGCAGCGGCCTCGGCACGGCGCTTTTCGGCCTGGCGCTCTCCGCCGTCGGATACGACGGACTGGCCGCAACGCAGCCGGAAAGCGCAATCGTATGTATCCGGCTCATGTTCACCATCCTGCCGGCGGTGCTGTACGCCGCCCTCATCGTAATTGCATTCGCTTATAAACTGGACAGAGAATATCCGGCAATTATAAAAGAACTGGAAGCACGGCACAGCGCGGCGAGCGAAATCGAATAGCCCGCCCGGCCAAATCTGCACAGAAAGAAAGGCGGTTAATGAATGAAATTCAACGGTTATACGATTGAAGAACTTCAGCCGGGGCTGTATGCCATCGACGATGAAAAATCGGACTCCATGTATCTGATCGTGGGCAGCGAAAAAGCCCTGCTGATCGACACCTGCGTGATGCAGGACGATATCCTTCCGATGCTGCAAACGCTGACGGACAAACCCATCGAGCTGGCGCTGACGCACGCGCACATCGACCATATGTACCACTCCGGTGAATTCGGCACCGTGTATCTGCACGAAAAGGACATCGCCGCATGGAAGAAAGGCTCGCTGAAGCTGCTGATGTACGCCGGATATGCTATGTTCCACGTGCCGCGCAAAAAATTCAACGTTGCGCGCTTCGTGCCGATTACGGAAGAAACCGTCATCGATCTCGGCGGCGTCCAAATCCGAGTCATCCTCGCTTCCGGGCATACGCCGGGTTCGTGCATCTTTGCCGACGACGTTCACAAGGCTCTGTTCATGGGCGATGCCGTCGGCAACGGCGGCGTTTCCGCGTGGATGTGGCTTCCGGGCAGTCTGAACACCAGCGCTTACCGCGACAGTCTGGAACAATTGCTCGTTAAACTCAAGTCGTATGAAACGTATCAATTCCTCGGCGGGCACCGTCCGCAAACCTTTCCGACGGCGGACGCGCCGGACGGCAACCCGCTGAACATTGACGTCGTAAAGGACATGCATACCCTCTGCACCAAAATGCTGGCGCATACAATCCAGCCCGTCGGCAAGGAAAAACAAGCCGTCCTGACCGTCTGGCAATACGCGTACGGCATAACCGGCATGTGGGTCACGAAACGAAAGATTAAATAGATTTCCGGCATCGCCATGCGCAATCCAAAGATTATAGCAGTGCAGCATTTTGCCTGTGCGCCGCCGTGCAGTCGCGCTCATATCGCAATACGAAGATTCCGTTGCATGAAAATTCGCTTGTTTAGCCCGGAAGCAGTAAAATCCCGCTTTTCAGCAGGAAGAACAACCGAATACCCCCTAAAAGGCGCACGATTCCCGAATATGATATTGGCCAAAACAGCGGAGTCCCGGATCAATCCGGAGCTCCGCTGTTAATTGAGAAGCGAAATACCACCCGCGCAGCGGGTCGGCTAAAAACAGTCTTTGCCGAGGAAAGCACCCGAATCATCCGTCTCCGGCTTATAAATCTTCCGCGATCCGTTTGATGACCTGTTCAAACGCGCCTTCGTAAACCGGCATGGATGACGCAAACATCAGGTTAATCGGATAATCGAAGTTCTCGACGTTGCAGCCGCAGACGTCCCGCCAGCCATGCGCTTCGCCGAGGTTCGGCACGCGCTCGCGCATGCGCACGGCGCTGTCCATGTATCCGTAGAGACGTTTGCCGAGCTGGTAGGCCATGCCGCATTCGAAGGATGTGTCGCTTTCCGGTTCCCAGCCGTGGAAGTCGTTGAGGTTCGCAATTAAAATATCGCAGCCGCGCACGTGCCGCTGATTGCGTTCAAATCTGCTGAAAGCGCGTGCATATGGGTCTTCGGATTCCGTCTCCGGCGTTTCGTCCATCGGCGTAAGCACGCGCAGTCCGTATGCGCGGCAGATACGCTTCATCTTCCCGTAGCGCTCCGCCGCGTCCGGTTCGAAGCGTTCCGGCCCGGCAAGATAAACGACCGGCTCGTCTGCTGCGCCCGGCACGAGCTTCGGTTCAGCGGGTGCGATCGCGCCCGGCTTACCGGCCTTGCGTTCCTCCTCCAGATCGGTTTTAAACGTCCGAAGGCACGCAGCGAAATCGCCTTCGACGATTTTCGTGGAACCGACGATATTATAAGAGAATGGAAGTTCCCAATAGGGCAGCACGCGCCCCTTGCGGTCGTAAGGAACCCCGTTTTTCAATTCGATCCCCTGGTATTTCCAGCACATGGCGCGCAGGTCCCGCGTGTAGCCGTAGCAGCGGATTCCGCGCGCATACGCCATGCCGATTTCATACGCGCTGCCGCCGTCGATTTCCGGCCCGCGGTAAAACTCCAGATCGCAGAGAATCGCCGTAGAGCGGTTCATGCTCTCCGCGCAGTTTTTGAAAATCGCGTCCGCGTTCCGGCGCAGGTCTTCGTGGTCAAGCTTGAGCGGGACGTCGTTCGGCAAAGACACGGAAAAGCCGTCCGCCTCCGCCAGACGCCGCATCGCGTTCAGACGCTCGGTTCCGTCGATATAAAAACACTCCGGTCCGGCAATATACAGGCTTTCCTTTTTCTCCATCCGTGTATCCTTTCTTAGGGCGTAATTTAAAATGCGATGAGGGCGGGCAGGCCGGGTTTTTTGCCGGTTCCTGCGACAATAAACCGGTGAAAAAGGCCGCCTGTTCCAGCTTGCTTGTAGAAACACGCCCTAGGCCAGCACAAGGTGCATCAGCAGTTGCAAAAAACGCCCGTAATCCGCCGAAACGCTCACGTCAATCAGCGGGAGGTGCTCCCAGACGTGGTGATGCCGCCCGTCGCGCACCGTCATGCCCAGCGTCAATCCGTCCTTTGTCTCAACGCCGACGTGGAACGGCTTGCTCTCGATCAGCGTTTCGTCGATCGCATAACCGACCGCAAGGCAGTCGATCACCGTGCAGTAGGCCTCAAACCCGCGCCCGTCCACGAAACGGATCGCCTGGCGCAGGAACGCCGCCTCCGGCCTTTCGCTTTCTTCCAGCGCATGTAAATCCCGCTCTGTAAAGTTTACGCCGAAATGCGTCGCAACGTCCAGCCCGATCAGCGTCAGCGAAACCCCGGAGCGATAGACGATGTCCGCCGCCTCCGGGTCGACGTACACGTTCCATTCGCTCTGTGGCGAATCCCCGGTGGCGTTGAGAAAAGCGTACTCGTTCAGCCCGAACATGCCGGAAATCGCGACGATACGGTCAATCAGCGGCACGATGTCCGGCGCTTTGACGAACGCCGTCGCAAGATTCGTCATCGGCGCGGTGCAGAGGATCGTGACTTCGTGCGGATTCGCCCGGACCGTCTCGATAATCAGATCGACCGCGTGCAGTTCGCTCAGTTTCGTTTTCGGTTCGGGCAGAAAATTCTCCGCCTGCCCGTCCGCGCCGTGCGTGAACGGGTCCTTCGGGGCCTTGCGCATCATAGGCCGCGCCATGCCGCGCGAGACGGGGATATCCGTCCGCCCGAGCAGTTCAAGCATCTTCAGCGCGTTTTTGCTTGTCACGTCCACGGGATAGTTGCCGCAGACCGTGGTGACCGCCATCAGGCGCACGTCCGGCGATTTGACCGTCATGGCGATCGCCATGGAATCGTCCATTCCCGGGTCGCAGTCGATAATAATCTTCTTCATGTCTTTTGCTCCATTTTTCCCATTCAAGCGACCCTCATCAGCCGTCGGCCATGACTTTTACGTAATATTCCCGGTTCCGTGGTCCGTCGAATTCCAAAAAATAGATTCCCTGCGAATGTCCGGACAGGAGCTTTCCCTCGTGAACGATGAAGGAAAGCGACGCGCCGATCAGCGACGATTTTACGTGTCCCGCCGCGTCCTGCGGCGTGTCGTGCTGGTGTTTGAAATCGATCCGCGTCGGAATCAGGCGGCAGATTTCGTCCTGCAAGTCCAGGAAACCGTTCGGGTCCCAAAAAGAGGTGACCGTCAGCGCCGCGGTCGTGTGGGGAATCGTAATCAGGCAGATTCCTTCCTTTACGCCGCTTTGTTCAACGAACGCTTTGATCTCGTCGGTCAGCGATACCACGTCCCGGTCCGCCGTTTGAATTTGAAATCGTTTCAGCATTTTTTCCCCCGCAGTTCGTCCTGTTTTTCCGTGCTGTCACAGCCGCGCTATTTGCAGAAGCGCTCCATCCAGAGCTCCTGCACCGGCGGTATCTGCTCGCGCATGCCCGGCGCGAGCATGCTCCAGATGATGCCCCGCGTGGGCTTTGGAAACTCGCTCCGCGTGCGGATGACCCGCGTGGGCGTCACGATATAGTCGATGGCCGTATCATATGGCTGTGCGCTTACGTCCACGTCCACCACCTGGCAGTCGTGCCCGACCGCAAAGACGGGCGTTTCCGTATCGACCACGCCGGACATATAGAAAAACGCCCATTCGAGGTCGAAATATCCATGCCCCTTGCCGAAACGAATCCCCCCCGGCGTAATCGCGGAAGCGCCGGTGACCATCATATCGATGTGACCGATGTTTTCCCGGACGTCTTTGAGCGTCTGGTGTTTCCAGAAGCGCTGCACGCCGTCCAGCGTTGAGGCGAGTTCTTCCTTCCCCGCGGGGACCTGCCCCGGTCCGATCAGAAACACGCCGCGCGTGATACCGTAGTTGGTCATCAGAATCGTCTTTTGATCGCGGATGGCCTGCTCGCGGAACCGCTCCAGATTGTTGTCCGGCGTAATGAACAGCACCTTCGCCGAGCGGTAAATTTCCGTTTTGCAGAGGTTTTCGGCGCAGCGGTCGCTGCCCTCGTAGTCGGTGATAAACTCCGCAAAATCCCAGCTGAATCTCGAATCCGGCCGCGCGACTTTTCTGAGTTCTTCCCAGATCATGATACGCGCCGTTTTAGCGTCCATTTTTTCCATTTTTTCGTTCTTCTCCCTTTTCCTTTTCCGCCGTCATTCCAGCAGCGTTTTCCGAACGTGTATCTCGCTGTCCCGAACGCCCGCTCCGCCCTCTGCAAACGACCAGGGTCCTTTGCAGCCGCGCCCGTATTCCTCGCCGATGCGGCTGGACAGGCAGCCCGCCAGAAGTGCAAGCGGCACAAACTGCGTAAGCGGCATGGGAAAAGGGTGTTTCGTATGCGGCACGCGCACGATTTCCGCGCTTTGCGGGAATTCTTCCCGTTCACCGTCCGTCACAATCAGCATGGGCCTGTTGAGTTTCTCCGCACAGGCGATCGCTTCGCGCACGCGGCTGATCGCCGGGTTCGTGGTGTTCGCAACGAACACCGTCGACGTGCCGCCGATATCGCGTGCAAAGAAATTCAGGTGCAGCCACTCCTCCGCGTCCGTGCAGGCGGAATGCCGGCCCGTCGCTTCCAAAATCTTCGCGTGCCCGTAAAACGCGGCCGCGTAGTCGAACCCGCAGCCGATAAAATCGAACGCGGGCTTGTTTTCCCAGAGCAGTGCAAGCCGCTGCGCCGCCTCGCCCATTTCGCCCAGCATGCTTTCGAGTGCGTCCGCCTGCCTGAGGACGTCCGCGCGGACGTCGTTTGCGTAATCCATCGTATACATGCCGCGCACCTCGCCGATGCGGACCGCGCAGAGCAGCAGCGAAAGCACCGATGCGGCATAGGTCCGTACGCCGGGCGCCGGCTCGAACGGCGGGATTTCGAGCCGCAGCACGCGCGAGGCGCTTTTCCCGAGCGCCGAATCCGGATTGGACGTCACGCCGACGACGAAACCGCCGTGCGCCGTAACGAACTGCGCCGCCTCTGCGACGCGCGCGACCCCGCCCGAATTGCTGATTGCGAACACGAGCGGGTTGTTCGGCGCAAAGCCGACCTGCGCGGGATGGTAATAGCGCGCCAGTTCCAGCGGTTCGACCACCTCGGTGGGAATCCGCGTCAGGAGTTCAAACACATGCTTCATGGAAAGCGCGGCGGCGTAGGAATCGCCGCAGCCCGTCAAAACGATCCGCTGTACGGAGAAGATTTCCGGCGTGGACAAAAGCGTCCTCGTCTTGGGTTCCAGATCGCGGTATTGTTCCCGTATCAGGTCCGGGACACTCTGCGCCTGACGGCACATGGCGTTGTCGATGCTGCTTTCCAATTCGTTCACTCCTTTTCCATAAGGCCGGGGTACCAGTGCTCCCTGCCGCCTTTTTGCAAATCCATTTTGTGCAGGATCGCGCACCCGTTTAAAACCACATCCAGCGCAAAGTTATGGCCGATGCCCTCGGTAAAGCGTTTCCCGGTACAGAGGTTGTCCGAAACGGAGCACACGGAGCCGCCCCGCCGCCCGAACAGCGCCGAAAGGGTGATGATCGCCGAGGACTCCCGGTCGCCGTTTAAACAGCCCGCGCGGTTGTAGACGGCCGCGTGTTCGATGTTGCGGGGCTGCAGGTATCCGCCGACGCCGGGCCGCCCGCCGCCGACATAGTCGCTGTCGCATGAGACCGTCACGCCCACGTGATAGGGATGGCCGATCTCCTCCGCCGCCTGGACCATGGCCAGCACGACCTCGTAATGCGCGGCCGCAGGATAGCCCGCATCGATATAGGCGCGCGTCATGCCTTCGTCCCGCACGGCGCCGGAGGAGATCACAAGATCGCCGGGGTTGACGTTGTCGCCGAACCCGCCGGACCCGCCAAGCCGGATAAACGTGCTTGCATCGGTAAATTCGAGATAGTCGTAAAGGATCATCTCCATCTCCGGCGCGCCGCTTCCGCCGCTGACCGCCGTGATGTGCGCGCCGCGATACCACCCGGAATACGACGTGTACATGCTGGACTGCCCGATGAGTTCCGCGTTTTCCAGCCGGTCCGCAACGACTTTGGCCGGGTCGTCGCCGTATGCGCAGAGCGCGTCGCGTACCAGCACGATTACATAGTCGCCAGCTTTTTCCGGGTCGATTTGCGTCAGTGCGGGCCGTCCGTTGATAAAGAACCCGCGCGGCGGCACATTGTCGTAGTATCCGTAGTCGCTCTGTATCTGCCGGATCGACGGTTTTTCCCGGATTTCGTCGCTTTTACGCATCGGTTTGCTTCTCCCTCAATTCCATAAAAACTTCCCGCGCCCGCCGCATTTCCTCTTCGCCGATCAGCGGCGGCCCGTACTGGCGAATGCAGCAGGACGCGGCGATACTGCCGAGCAGCCCGCATTCGTAAGGCGTCATGCCCTCGCAGAAGCCGTACAGCGCGGCGGCGCTCGCGGCGTTGCCCGCGCCCGTCGGGTCGGTGATTTCCGGCGCGGGCACGCTCGGCACCATTGTCACTCCGTCCGGCGTGACGACAGCCGCGCCTTCTGCGCCGCGGCGGTAAAGCACCATCGGCAAGCCCCAACTCTGCAGCCCGGCGCGAGCGAAAAGGCGGCGATCGCCGGCAAAGAGAGCTTCCGCCTCCGTGCGGTTGATCGAAAACAGATCGCAGCGCTGTGCGCACGCTTTGACGCGGTCGCGCAGTTCCGGTTTCGCGGCGTCCGCGTTGATTTCCCAAAGCAGGCGGAACCCCTGCTTTTCCCTGAGCCGGAACACGTCTTCCCAGTACGCTTCCGGCAAATCCTTAAAAATGTAAACGCCTTTGGCGTCCGCGCCGAAACGGCCGATTTCTTCCGGCGTGGCCTCCATGCGCCGATAGTGCGCAAGGCCGTATTCCGGTGTTTCCACGCGCTCGCCGCTTGAAAAATAGCGGATGTTCGACACGGCCGTATGCGCGTCCTTGACCAGCAGTCCGGCGCAGTCGGCGCCGCTTTTTTCCAGCCACGTTTCGAACGTCGTGAAAAAATCTTCCCCGATACCCGTGACGAGCCGGACGCGGGGCGTCCACAGACGGATCCCGCTCCAGGCATACACCCCCGCCCCGCCCAGCCGGAACCCGGCATCCTCGCCGGAAGCAAGGTTGAGATGGTCTGCAACGGCGGTGGAAACGACGACGTACTCCGTCTTCATTGCAGCGCTCGCACGTCGAAAGTTTTCGCCACGATCGCGCCTTCGTCCACGACGTACCCCGCCGCGCCGGAGGTAAACTCGCTGTCTTCGGCCTGCACAACGAGCGTTTCGTCCACGAACATCGAAAGCTTCCCGCCTTTTGCCTCAAAGCGGACTTTATGCCAGTCGCCTTCCGCATAGCCGCTTTCGGAAACGGCGAGAACGTCGATCCGGTCCGCTTTGCGCTTTATGATGCGGAACGTTCCATCCTGAAATACGGCCGCGTAATAGCGCCGGTGCCCTTTTGCGCGCGCGACGAGGCCGGCATATTCCGCGTGCACGAACTGAATCTCGGAAGCCACCGAATAGTCGCGCCAGTCCGTTGAGCCAATCGTCATGACGCCGTTGCGCTCCGGATGCGAAATCGCGAATGTCGCAAGATAGTCCGGGCCGGTGTGTTTGGTGCTGTTCATAAACGCCATCATCCACTTCGTCCGGGTCACAAACGGGCTGATGCCGGGCGTTAGCTCGTCCGCCAGCCCCATGTAAAAGCGCTTCGGCGCGCCCTGCCAGTCCAGCGTGCGCAGAACGATTTCGCCGTCCCTGCGCGTTTTCGAGCAAAGCTGCAATCCGAGCCGGTAAACCGCTCGTCCGTGCGTGTCCGGTACCTCCCAGCAAAGTTCGTTTACGCCTTTTTTAAGCGGGTGCGCCTCCTCGGCGGTCATGGTGGCGATTTCGTCGTTTGCGTCGTAATAGTCGATGAAAAACCGCAGGTCTGGGTTTTCCTCTCCGGCGCACTCGATCGCCGCGCAGACGGTCTGGCCGGAATAGAGCGCCGGGCTTGCGTACACCTCGAAATAGCTGGTGTCCGGCGCGGCTTTGGGCGTGGGGTCGACATAGGTCTGCACGGAAACGCTCGCCGCGACCGTTCCGGAGACGCCCTCAAAGCGAATCGCGAGGCCCGGTTTGCCTGTGGTTTCCAGCGTGTTGTAAACACGTTTGGCCGCCTGCGCGAACTGCTCCGCGGGGTGCGGCATAAAGCCCTGCACGCTGCCCGGGCACTCGAAGGCGTAGCGCTGCGGCGGCAGTGAGATCGTTTCGCCGTTGAGCGCGGCGGCGGCGCGCAGGATCTTGCGCGTTTCGCGGACCGCGTCGAAGATGCAGTCCCCGCCGTCGGTGCTGACTACGTACATCCGGTCCGCTACGGGTCCGCGCATGTCCGCGTCCGCGTCGATGGCGAAAAGTCCCAGCCGGATGGCGTTGAGGCAACCGATGTTCCCGGCGTTGCAGTCCGTGTCCCACCCGGCGGAAGCGGCGATGGACACGCTCTTTCTGAAATCGTCCCCGCCCATCTTCAGCGCCATGATCACGCTAAGGTGGTTCGGCACCATGGGACAGTTGCCCTGATATTTCGCGTAATTGTGGTTTTCCTCGATCCAGTCGCGCACCTCGCGCCAGTCTTTCGCCGCATTGCAGCGGGCAATCACGTCGTCGAGCAGCGCATTGAGTTTTTTGCCGTAAACGTTGTCGCCGATATACCGCCGGCACTCCCGCAAAAGCGTGTCCGCGTCGCGCTCAATAAACGCCATTGCCTCCATCGCGGCAAGATAGACGGCGCATTCGATCGCGATCCCGTCGTGGCTGACCGAGGCCGCCCGGCGCGCCATTTGAGCCGCGCGCGCAGGATTGCCCGGATTCGTCATCGCCCAGGTGTCGATGAATATCTGCGCGCCGATCTGCTCGGCGATCGCCATCCCGTTTTTCTCGCCGGAGCCGCTCAAAGGCGGCTGTACCCCCGCCTTTAAGCGCAGGTACGCCGAGTGCTCCGTGGAGCGGGCAAGCCCGCCCCACCAGAGAATCGTTTTATCTTCCACGATATAGTTGAGCCACGCTTCGCCGATCTGTTCGGCGGTAACGTCGCTTGGGTAATCGTTGTCCTCGAGCGCACGGTAAAACACGAAGGTACCGGAAATGTCGTCGTCCGGAACGATGAACGGCGCGCCGGTCTTGTGCGCAACATAGTAATCGATCGTGCCGAACCGCGAGCGGATCGCGTCGTAACTCCATCCCTCGACGGGCCGGCCCATGTATACGCCGATAATTTTCCCCAAAACACCCGCGTAAATCTGATCGCGGAACTGCAGAACGCTCATTTCGTGTTTCCTCCCCGTATGTAAAAAGTTTTTAACCTTTGACGGCGCCGTTGGACATGCCCTCGACGAAGCGTTTCTGCAGCAGCAGGAACACCAGCACCATCGGGATTACCATGATGACCGCGCCGGCCATGATCACGCTGAAATCGCGCGAAAACGTGCCGTTGAGGTTCAAAAATTTCAGCGTCACCGTGAAATTGGCCTCGTTTTGCAGAAGCGTCGTGGTCAGCAGGTATTCGTTCCAGGAAAACAGCCCGATGATGCATGCGACCGTGATGATCCCCGGCGATACGATCGGCATGATTACCTTCGTGAGCACATGGAACGTATTCGCCCCGTCGATGCGCGCGGCCTCCTCCAGTTCATAGGGGACCTTCAAAAAGTATGTCCGCATCAGGAAAATCGGCATCGGCAGGTTCCATGCGGCGATTGCGACGCCGACCGCGCAGACGTTGCCCATGAGTTTGAGGTCCACGAACGTCGTGTACAGCGGCAGCATGAACATCTGCAGCGGCACGGTCGTTGCGAGCATGAAATACAGCGTCAGCGGCCGCCAGGTCTTCACCCTGCGCGTGGCGAGCACATATCCCATGGTCGACGAACCGATCACGCCGGCGATAATCGCGCTCGAAGTCAGTTTGATGCTGTTGATAAACCCTTCGCCGAATTTGCCGGTCGTCCAGGTGTACACGTAGTTGTCGAGCGAAAGCGACGTCGGCCACGAAAACGGGTTCGTCATGATCTGCGTATGCGTTTTGAAGCTGTTGAGCACCACAAGCGCCAGCGGGAACAGCGCGATTACGGCCAGCAGCACCAGTACCGACACCGCGATGCAGAACGGCACCGTTATTTTGCGTTTTGAATGCGGCTGCATAATCTTCCGGCTAGAACGTTTATTTCTCATTCGACGACCTCCTTGCGCGAAAGCCAGGTATAGAAGAATGCCGCTACGCTGCCGATTACGCCCATGGAGAGCGACACCGCCGCCGCTTTGCCGAACTTGAACGCCGAGAACGCGAGCGAATACGCGTAGGTACTTAATACCTCGGTCGAGTGCGCGGGTCCGCCCATGGTCAGCAGGTAGATGTAGTCGTACGTCATAAACGAATAGATCACAATCAGCACCAGCATCAGCGACACCGTCGGCATGATGTTGGGCAGATAAATATTGAAAAACAGCTTCCATCCGTTTGCGCCGTCGAGCTGGGCGGACTCCAGCTGGTCGTGCGGCGTCTGTCTTAGAGCTGCTAAAAATATCACCGTCAAAAATCCCCAGTAGTGCCAGATATCGACCATCGCGACGCCAAGCAGCGCGGTGCTCATATTGCCGAGCGGGGACGTGATGTCCCAGCCGGCGCGCTGGAGAAAGCCGATCAGACCCGCGTTCGGGCTGAAGATGATGTTCAGCCAGATGATCGCGTTCGTCGTCGGCGCAAGAATATATGGGACCAGGTAGATCGCCTGGAATGTTTTATGCCCAATGCGGTAGTAGGCGATTAAAACGGCCGCAAGCATCGCCACGATTACAGGCACCGTGACGAACAGCAGCGTCCATTTACAGTTGTTCGTGACCGCTTTCCAGTAAACCCAATCGCTAAACAATTCCTGGAAATTCTGCAGGCCGATCCATTCCTTTGTCTTTGAAATGCCGTTCCACTTCGTGAAGGCGGCGTATATCGTCTGAATCGCAGGGATCAGAACGACGGCGCCGCTGAGCAGCACGGCTGGCAGCGACAGCAGATGATACGGCAGTTTTCTTTCCCTGACGTCTTTTCGGTACCGGGTTTTATACACGAGCGTGCCCCCTTAACGCGTTTTTCCGGAGCGTGCGGTCCGCGCGCGGCGGCCGCAGCCAAAGCTGCAGCCGCCGCGGGTGCGCCTCCGCGTGTCCGTTGGATTAATAGGCCGGTTTTGCCAGCGGGCAGACGAGTCCGTCCGCAATTTCAGTGTCAAGTTCTTTTGCGACCGTTTCGCAGAACTGCTCTGCGGTCAGAACGCCCTGCCACACCGTGTCGATCTCTTCAAACGCGGTCACGGTGGCCGGCGGGAAGAAGGTGGACGGATGGAACGCGAAGTTGCCCTCGTCGATATAGGGGATTGCATCTTTCACGCACTCGATTGTGAACAGGGAAAGCCCCGTGAGCGAGGAGGTGTCCACGTCCGCCAGGTCTTTGACCGGAATTGTCCAGTAGCCCGGCCAGTTCTTCGTCATTTCGACGACGAATTCAGACGTGAGGATGTAGTCGAGGATCTTCGCGCACTCGTCCGGATACGGCGTGCTGGCATTGATCGCATAGTTGGACGTCATGGAAACGTCGTAAACCGGTTCGTCCGTATAGGTGGTGGGCATCGGCACGAAACCGACGGCGTCCGGGTTGTCCGCAAGCGTCGACTGCGCGACGAACTGCGTGTAGAGCGTCGGCGCCATCACCATTGCGCAGCGCTTGTCCGCCAGAAGCTGCATGACTTCCTGCGAGTCGAGATTCACATAATCCTCGCCGGCGAGGTATCCCTTCTGATACCACTCGGCGGAGAGGTTCACCGCGCTGACCATTTCGGGCGTGTTGAAGCTGGCCTCGCCGGTAAGGGCGTTATAGAACGCGCTCGGCGAAATTGCGTGGTTGATGATCATGGAGCTGAAGTGATCGTTGCAGGGTTTCCAGCCTTTGTTGCCCGCGCCGAGCGCGTAGATGCCTTCCGCCTGTGCCGCGTCGAAGAGCGCGATCATTTCATCCCAGGTCGTCGGGGGCTCCCAGCCCTTTTCATCGAAGAGTTCCTTGTTGTAATACAATCCGCCGACCACCATTGCGCCGGGGATGGAATAGAGCGTGCCGTCCACGGTGCACGCGTCGTACATAACGCTCAGCACGCGGTCCTGCCAGCCGTACTGCTCAGCATAGTCGTTCAGATCGAGCACGAGCCCTTCCTGTGCGTACGTGGACGTGTAGGATGGGCCGGAGGCGTACACGATGTCCGGGCCGGTGCCCGCAGCCAGCGCGACGGGGATATCGGTGTCCACTGTGTTGCGGAACTCCATCGTGAGTTCGTATTCATCCTGGGAGTTGTTGTACCAGCCGCACAATACGTCGACCATCGTTTCCTGATAGGAGGTTGCCGCGCCCCAGAACCAGAAAGTAATCTGTTTGCGGGTGCCGTCGCTCGTTGTTTCGTCCGTGGTTTCCTGCGTCGCGGCCGTTTCGGACGTCCCGGCGCTCTCCTCCGTGGCGGCCGGTTCGCTTGTACAGCCGAACAGTCCGAAGACCATGACGCAGACCAGCAACAGTGCAAGTAGCTTTTTCATTTTTCTTCCTCCGTTTATTTATTTCTCAAACGGGCCGTGCGCTTATATCTGCGCCGGTTCCCATTCGGAAGCAAGGATAACGAGCTGCCGCGCGTAGCTCTCCAGGTCCACTTCGTTGACTCTTGAAACCGTTTCCTTCCAGTCCTGCGGTATCTTCGCCGCGCCGGAATACGCGCCCGCCATAGCGCCCGCCATACCGCCGTTCGTGTCGCAGTCGCCGCCGAGATTGGCGCAGTACTCCAGCACGCTCTTTGCGTCCCCTTCGCCGAGCGCGAACATCGCCAGCGCGGCCGGTATGGAGTCCGCCGCGAGGTCGCCGCCGCCGAAAAAGTCGTATACGTCTGACATCGCCTGCTCTGCGTCCCCCGCTTTCAAAACGAGTTCGTATGCAAAGGCGGTGCGCCTGCCGATGGACGGAGACACGACATCATAGCCATATTTCCGGCCTAATTCCGCCGCTTCGATCGCGCCTTCCATAATGCGTTCGATGCTCGTTTCCCCGCGCACGCAGAGCGCCGCGCCCCAGGCGATCGCTGCCGCCGCGGACACGCACACCGTCGTGTTATGCGTCGGCATGCAGGCAAGATACACATCCCTGACCGTCTCCGCGCAGGAGGACCCCCGAAGGCCGTGGATCATGCCGAGCGGGCTGATGCGCATCGCACCGCCGTTCGTCATGGCGTACCGTCCGCTTTGCGTAATGTCCGCACCATTCGCGATCGCCTTGAGCGCCCTTGCCGTGCTCGGGCCGAGTGGGCTCGCATATTTGTCCTTCACGCGCTCCGCCCACGCGATGATTTCCTGAACGACGTCCTTAGGCACGACTTTGCTGTTGCGCACGAACGAGTGGATCAGCGCGATTGCCTGTTCCGAATCGTCCGTGTATTCGCCGGCCTTCAGCCCGTCGTGATAAATATGCCCTTTTTCCGCCGGATAGAACGTATCGATCCAGCCCCAGGTTTTACGAATATATTCCGGCGTCATAAACGACGAAGGCACTCCCAGCGAATCGCCGATTGCCATGCCGTAAAGTCCGCCCGCCACACGTTCAATTTGTTCCAAGTTCTCTACCCCCGTTTAAAATGAATGCCCGAACCGGCTGCGAAGTCGCTCCTCCAGCCGCTTCCAGGTTGGCAGGTTCGTCTGCCCGCCGACGTTTTCTATTGCAAAGCTCGCGCTCGCCGCTCCGAAATACGCGGCCTTGACCGCGTCCTTGCCCATCGTCATCGCGCCGACCACCCCGCTGCAGTATGCGTCGCCCGCGCCGGTCGTATCCACAACACCGTCCGCCTCTACGGCAGGAATTTCAACGGCTTCGTCGCGCAGGTACACCGTGCTGCCCTGCGCGCCGCGCGTAACGTACAGCCGCAGGTCCGGGCAGCGTTTGAGTATGCCCTCCGGCTTATCACACCCGAGCAGCTTGCAGAGCTGCCCCGCTTCGTATGCGTTGACGATAAGGATGTCGATCTGGCCTAAATACGGAAGCAACGCCGTGCTGCCGATTCCGGTCACAAGCGTTGTTTTATGCTGGCGGATTGCCGAGAGCAAATATGTTTTTGTAAAATGATTCAGGACCGGCGCGATGACGACGATGTCCGACAATTCGCCCGGATCGCCGGCGATGGCGGCGTCCGCCGCGCCGGCGTAGGCAAAGCACATGGTACTGCCGTCGGCCTGCATGAACACCCAGGCCCGCCCGGACGGCGCGTCCGGTACGCGCGTAAGCTTCGAGCAGTTGATGCCCGCCGCCAGCCAGCGCTCCAGCATGTTCGACTGGGAAAAATCGGACCCGACGGGATAATAAAGAACCGGCGTGACCACCCCGTGCGCCGCAAGTCCGGCGGCGATATTGGGGGCGCAGCCACCCGGCTCCAAATCCATGGAAAACCAGTTGATCGGCACGATCTCTCCCTTTTCCGGGAGCTTGTCCAGCCGGAAGATATAGTCGCCGATCGCAGCCGCGCCGGCGACGGATACCGTTGGTTTCAACCCGTTTTCCCCCTCTCAAATAAGTATTGCTGTATATAACGTAATACATTATAATGGCTATAGTATTGATCGTCAATGCAAATTTACAAAAAAGAAAGGAAAACGGCGTCTTTCTCCCCCCGGCATTCTTGCATTCACAACATTCTGTCTATATAATGAAGAAAAACGTCTTGAGGCACATATGTCAAAACCTATCGAAATTGACCGCAATTCACCCATTCCAGCGTATTATCAAATCGCCCGTGATCTTCGAAACCGCATCATCCGGCACGAATGGACGACCAACGAACGCATGCCTTCCGAAGTCGAACTTTCGGAACGCTATGGCGTCAGCCGCATTACGCTTCGTCAGGCGATGGCGGAGTTGGAAAAAGACGGCCTTCTGATGCGCATGCGCGGGCGTGGAACGTTCGTCTGCGGCGATCCGACCCCATACGTCAACGACCTGAGTTATTCCATCGTATCCGGCGACCGGATCACGCAGGCGTATTCCGTCTCCGCGAAGGTCGTTGAAAAGCGCATCGTAACCGACCTTTTTCCGGACGTTTCGGAGAACCTCCTGCTCTCGCCTAACGACAGGGCTGTTTACGTCAAACGGCTGTTTTATCTCAAGGGCAAACCCTTTGCAATCGGCCAGTCCCATATCCCGGCAAAGCTCGCACCCGGGCTGGAAGACGCCCCGCTGGTCAACAACTCGATTTCCATTACGCTTGCGCAAAAATACAATTGCCATGTCGAACGCGTGGAGGACTATATCGAAGCCGTCCGTTCCACGCAGTCTGAATGTAACCTCTTAAAGTGCGCATACGACGCGCCCTTGATTCTCATACGCGGTGTGTCCTATCTGGAAGACGGCCAGCCGCTCGAATATTCCAGCACATTCTGGTCCGGCGACACCGTCCGGCTGCATATCACACTAAAGCACAGCAAAAACGGGTTTTCCGTCGAACCATAACCGCTCCGGCGAACGTTCGGTTTTAGCGTTGGCGCGGATTTGCCGAGGCCATCTGTTTTAGCTTATCGTTCAGCCTCTGTTTCGCGGGAGGACTTTGCGTGGGGGGATGCTTCGGCGGTCTCAGCATTGCCGGAATTTAGAGCGGCTGCGCGATTGCACCGCTTCAGAAATGTTTATACACCAATGCGCTCGCGGGTTTCAGTCTTTCGCGAGTGCTTTTTTAAATCTCAAAATATGCTGGCGCGGCGTTTTCTTGTTTTTTACGCGAGATAATTCCGCTGAGAAACTGTTTGTCCGCACGCAGGCTCCTTCCACAGCACGTTCCGTGAGCGACAGTCCGACCGAAATTGATTTTTCACGGAAACCCGTTATAATAGCACGTGGAGGCCACCTCGGGCCGAACTTTTCAGCAAACAATATCACAGCATGATGCAAGCATCGGCATCCCCCATAAAGGAGCGGTGAAAATGGAAAAACTGTCAAAAAGATTGTGGACGTCCTTTCTTCTTCTGGGACTCATGGGTCAATTTGCGTGGACGATTGAAAACATGTATTTCAACGTTTTCCTGTACAACACGATTTCGACCGACCCCGGCTATATAGCGGCGATGGTTGCGGCAAGCGCCGTTGTGGCGACGCTGACGACCCTGTTTATGGGTTCGCTTTCCGATAAAGTCGGAAAACGGAAAGTGTTCATCTGCACCGGTTATATTATCTGGGGATTTTCCACCATGGCGTTCGGATTCATAAGCGTGCAGAACGCGGCGGCATGGTTTCCTTCGCTGAACGCCGTTTCGACCGCGGCGGTCATGGTCGTCGTAATGGACTGCCTGATGACCTTCTTCGGCTCCACGGCCAACGACGCCACCTTCAACGCTTATGTAACGGACGTTACAAACGCCAAAAACCGCGGAAAAGTCGAATCGGTGCTGGCCGTCCTGCCGCTCATTTCCATGCTGATCATCTTCGGCGGTTTCGATTCGCTGACCAGCGCGGGCCGCTGGAGCCTGTTTTTTGGTATCTTCGGCTGCCTTGTTACGCTGACGGGCATTGTCTCAATCTTTTTGCTCAAAGACAGCCGGGTCGAAACGAAAAACGAACCCTTCGCCAAGAACCTGATCGCGGGCTTTCGTCCCGCCGTTGTGCGAGAAAACCCAAACCTGTATCTGACGCTCACCGTGTTTTGCCTGTTTTCCTGCGCCGTGCAGGTGTTTTTCCCGTATCTGATCATTTATATGCAGACCTATCTGCAGATCGCCAACTACGCAATCGTGCTGGGCGTCGTCCTGATTCTCGCTTCCGTCGTCAGTGTCGTCGGCGGGCGGTTTATCGACAAGGTCGGCAAACTCCGGTTTGTTCCGCCCGCGGCGGTGGTCATGTTCATCGGCCTCCTCGCCATGTTTTTCGTGCGCACGCCCGTCGCCGTCATCGTTGCCGGAACCGTCATGATGGGCGGATATATGCTCGTTACGGCCGCCCTCTCCGCGACAATCCGTGACTTTACGCCGACGGACAGGGTCGGTCAGTTTCAGGGGATACGCATGATCTTTGCAGTCATGCTGCCAATGATCATCGGTCCGTGGATCGGCGCCGCCGTAATTAAAAACAGCGGCAGTACATACGTCGACCTCGGAACCGTTAAAAACGTACCGACCCCGGCCATTTTCCTTGCGTCCGCAGCGGTGCTTGTTTTAATCGCCGTTCCGCTCGCCTTTCTGAAGCGGCGAGAAAAACGGGCAAACGCCTCGGATCGTTAACCCGGATGTAATCCGGCCGCAAAAACCCCGGAACCCGAATACGGCAGATTCCCGCGCACATCCGAACTCCGTACCGCAAACAATAGATGCCGCCGGGCTGCGCAAAGCCGTAACCACGCCAGCATTCTTTTGTTAGTGGGCTGTACCGCCTCAAAACGCCGCCATACAGGTGGCGTTTTTGTTTGCTCTCTTTTCGGCCCGGCGGGAACTGCTGCCGGCAAATGTACGCACGATGGCCCGTTTCATGCAAAAGACCCCTGTTTTTCAAACAAAATCAGAGATTTGCCGGATTGTAACGCATTTTTTCCGCTCCTAAAATGAATTTATGAGGTTGCCGGTTTGCAACCGAACAAATCCAGTTTGCCGGTCGGCAAATCCAAAACAATCTCGAAATTTATCATTTCAGGGAGGAAAACATGAAAAAGCTTCTAGTCGTTCTAATGGTTGTAATGCTGATGGCTTCGGTCTTTGCCGGCTGCCAGAGCGCCCCTGCGGAGGAAACCGAACAGACGGAAACGGCCGTGACCGAAGCACCCGCAGCGGAGGCCGCCGCCACGGAAGCGCCCGTGGAAGAAACGGTCGACCCAGCGTCGATCAAGGGCGAAGTTTCCGTTTACGTGGCGCATAACGGGGATCAGTACAACCGCGCCATCGAACTCTTCAACGAAACCTACCCGAACATCGAAGTGCTGGTCGTCTCCGCAGGCACCGGCGACTGCCTCCAGCGGATCGCGGCGGAAGCCGAAAATCCGCAGTGCGACGTGATGTGGGGCGGCACGACGGAATCGTTGGAAGCATATAAGGAATACTTCCAGCCGTACGTCTGCTCCGAGGATTCGCACATTGCAGAAAGCTTTAAAGACCCGGACGACAAATGGATCGGCGAATCGCAGCAGCCCTCGGTCATCATGTACAACAAAAACCTCGTTTCCGAGGAAGAAGTCCCGACGTCCTGGGCGGACCTCCTCGACGCAAAATGGCAGGGTCAAATCGCGTCCGCCAACCCGGCTTCCTCCGGCTCGGCCTACACGCTGCTTTGCAACATGATCCTCTCCGAATCCACGCAGGCCGACTATTCCGACGGCTGGGAATTCATTGAGGAGCTCGTACCCAACATCATCATCTCCGGCGGATCGTCCTCGGTTTACAAGGGCGTCGCCAACGGTGAATACGCGCTGGGCCTCACGCTCGAACAGCTGGCCTGGGTGTTCGTCGGCGCCGATCCGGACACGTGCGGCATGATCTATCCTTCGGACGGTTCTTCCAACGTGCCGGACGGATTCGCGATGGTCGCGAACTGCCCGAATCCGGACATGGCGGCAATCTTTATGGACTTCCTCGTGAGCGCGGAATGCCAGCAGGTCATGAGCGACGAATTCGGCCGCCGCACCGTCCGCGACGACATTGCGCAGCCCGCGGCGCTGCCGGACCTCAACGACATCTACTTTATCGACTATGACTTCCAGTGGGCCGGTGCCGGCAAAGAAGCCGTCATCGCGCAGTGGGACGAAATTGCAACCAACGTGATCTCCGCAGGCTAAGTCAGCCGCAAAACACATCAATCGGTTAATCGCGGCGGGCGCTCAGCGGATACCGGGCGCCCGGCCGCGATATGGTCGGAAATGAGGAAAAACAGATGAGCCATCAAGTGAGTATTTGCAACGTCGTGAAGCGCTTCGGCGATTTTACCGCGGTCGACGGCGTTTCACTGGAGATAAAGGAAGGCGAGTTTTTCACGCTGCTCGGCCCTTCGGGCTGCGGCAAAACGACGCTTTTGCGTGCGATCGCCGGATTCAACCAGATCAACGAAGGCGAGATCCGCTTTTCGGACAGGGTAATCAATCAGATACCGGCGCATAAGCGCGACATCGGCATGGTGTTTCAGAATTATGCGATTTTCCCGCATCTGACCGTGCGCGAAAACGTGGCCTACGGCCTGAAAGCGAAAAAATACCCCCGAAAAGAGATCGACGCAAAGGTGACGCAGGCGCTCGAGATGGTGCAGATTGCAGCGCTGAAAGACCGCAAACCTTCCGAGCTTTCCGGCGGGCAGCAGCAGCGCGTCGCGCTCGCACGCGCATTCATCATCGAGCCGGGCGTGCTTCTGATGGACGAACCGCTCTCCAACCTGGACGCGAAGCTGCGCGTGCAGATGCGCTCCGTCATTAAAAAGCTCCAGCGCAGGCTCGGCATTACGACGATTTACGTCACTCACGATCAGGAGGAAGCGCTCGCCATTTCCGACCGGATCGCGGTCATGAAAGCCGGGCATATCATGCAGGTCGGCGCGCCGGAGGAAGTCTATCGTCATCCGCAGAACCGCTTTGTTTCCGGGTTTATCGGGACGACGAACTTCATCGAAAGCGCAGCCGAAACGAACGGCGGCGGAATCGCGCTCTTAAAAATGGAAGACTACACCGTGCGTGCGCGTGTGAAGCGCCCCGTTTCCGGCAAAGCGCTCGTTTCCGCACGGCCGGAGCAGCTTTTCTTCGGCGAAGAAGGCATTGCCGGGCGGATTTCGCTGAGCACGTTCCTCGGCGATTTCGTCGAATACGAAGTGCAAACGGACGACGGACAAACCCTGCTGCTCAACGAGTACACCAAGGACGTTTCGGGCGTACGACCGGACGGGGAGCGCTGTCACGTCCGCTTCGACGCGGACAGCATCGCGGTGATCGACCCGGAGACGGAAGAAGTCGTTTCCGCGTTCGGCATATGAAGACGGGGAGGCGGCACACCATGCATCAAAAAGCCAACCGGGACGTCTGGAGCGTCATGAAGGTCGTTACCTTGATCTTCGTCGGGCTCTCGATTCTCTATCCGCTTTCGACGGTCGTCATCCGAAGCGTGACGACTTCGGACGGAAACGCGACGCTGCAAAACTTTATCAAGTTTTTTTCAAAAGAATACTATCTGGACGTGCTGAACAACACCATGTTCGTCGCAGGGGTAACGACGCTATTGAGCGTTGTGCTCGGCGTGGCCATGGCCTATGCGCTCACGCGCTACGACTTCCGGCTCAAGCGCGTCCTGAACGTTTGCATCATCCTTTCGCTGATGAGTCCTCCGTTTATCGGCGCATATTCCTGGATTCTCCTGTTCGGGCGCTCGGGGTTTGTTACGACTAAAGCGCTTGAATGGTTCGGGTGGGTCTTCCCCACCATCTACGGCAAATGGGGCATTGTCAGCGTGTTCGTCTGCAAGATGTTCCCATATGTCTATCTGTTCACCTCCGGAGCGCTCGGCAGCATCGATTCTTCGCTGGAAGAGGCGGCGGAGAATCTGGGCTCGACAAAAGGATACCGCCTGTTTCATATCACCCTCCCGCTGGTCAGTCCTTCCATCCTTGCCGGCGCGGTCATGGTGTTTATGTCGGCGGTATCCGATTTTGGCACGCCCATGCTGATCGGCGAAAACTACAAAGTGCTTGCAACCCTCGTGTATGAGCAGTATATGAGCGAAATGGGCACAAGTTCGAACTTTGCTTCAGCGGTGAGCATGATCGTCATCGTGCTCTGCATCCTGCTTCTTCTGCTGCAGCGCTGGTATCTCAACCGCCGCAATTACTGCATGACGTCGCTGCGCCCGCCGCAGCCGCAGAAACTGCGCTTCGGCAAAAAGCTTTTGATGCTGGTTCCGATCCTGCTGGTCGTCGTCATCGCGCTCCTGCCGCAGATCGTCGTAATCGTCACTTCGTTTAAAAACTGCAACGGACCGTACTTCGTTGCGGGCTGGAGCCTCGAAAGCTATCAAACGATCTTCACGCGCATGGTCCGGGGCATCAAAAACACCTATTTCTTCTCGGTCATCGCGCTTGCGGTCATGATTGTCGTGGGGTCGGTCACGGCGTATCTTTCGGTGCGAAAGCGCAGCCTTCTTACGGCCGCCATCGATATGTCGCTCATGGTGCCGTATGTCATCCCCGGCGCGGTCATGGGCCTTGCGCTCATCATCGCGTTCAATCGCTCGCCGTTTTATCTGGCCGGCACGGCGTTTATCATGATCCTCTGCTACACGGTGCGCAAAATCCCGTATACGGTCCGCTCGGCTTCCGGCTTTCTGCAGCAGATGGAGCTCTCCGTTGAAGAGGCCTCCATCAACCTTGGCGTTTCCCCGGCAAAGACGTTCTTTAAAATCACGCTGCCGCTGATGCTGCCGGGCGTCGTTTCCGGCGCAATTTTAAGCTGGATTGAGACGATAAACGAACTGAGCTCCAGCATTTTGTTGTATACTGGAAAGACAATCACCATGTCGGTCGCGATCTATAACGAAGTCGCGCGCAACAGCTTCGGGACCGCGGCGGCTATGGCGACGATTCTGACCATATCCGCAATCATCATGCTCGTCGTATTTAACCGCGTCAGCAAAGGAAAGGTGTCCATCGTATAAAAATGCGGATGTTTCTTCGCCGGAGCGGGATTGGCCGCTCCGCGGAACAACCAAATCTGAACGGGCGCGCGGCGGATTGCCGCGCGCCGCACCGGGCAGGCGTTTTCCGGCGGCTGCTGGTGAATTTTTTATGCATCGGACTCGTCCCGATTACGGTGCTGGCGATTCTCGCGATCGTTTATTCCACGCGCGTTTCGCTCAGCAGCATCAAAACGAGCCTGCTTGCCAACACGGAGCTGGCGGGTTCGCTTCTGGATGCGGAACTGCAAAAATACCAGACCGGCATCGACCAGTTTCGCGAAGACGAGGAACTCACCTCCTTCCTTCTGACAAAAGACCCGAGCGACGAGCAGATCACACAACTCAACCAAAAGCTCTACCTAATCATGGCGGGACGGACGGACCAGCTGCGCATGCATGTCGCCGGCCCGGACGGGACGATCATTTTAAGCACCGGCGGCGTGCCGGAGGAATACCTTGCGACAAACGCCTGGGGTGTGTTCCGCGAAATGCGGTCTTCCGGCGGCGTAATCCGCTATGCAAGCTCGTACACGGTAAAGGGCGAATCGCCGGACACTGGGATCACGATCGGCGCGCGCGTCCAAAACGGCGGCGCAACGATCGGATATGTACTGCTGGACATCCCTAAAAGCGCAATCGGGGACGTTTTGGACAGCGCGGGCGCAAAGTTTGCGGTAAAGTATCTCGTTCTCGACTCGCATGACTTTTTGGTTTATAACGACGTGCTCGCAAACCAGAGCGTGTTTCTCTCCCCGGATTACCGCGGTGTGCTGCAGCAGGCCGGCGAAAGCGTCGGCTCCTACGAAAACGACGGTGAAAGCATGATGATTTCCGCATTCCCGCTTTCGGGCGGCGGCTGCGTTGCCGCAAGCGTTTCGGTGGAGCTGCTTGTGCGCTCCGGCAGCCGTCTTGCGATTCTGGTAAGCGCGCTTGTCCTCTGCATCGCCGTGCTGTTGGTCTGGCTTTCGCGCTCCATGGCGAAGCGGATCGTAAAGCCGATCGAAACCATCTGCGAAGCCATGAGCGTCATCGAGCAGGGCAACTGGGACCGTCTCGTGACCGTGGACAGCGACGACGAATTCGCAACCATGGCGCACGGCATCAACCACATGGTTGCGCAGCTCAACGAGCAGTTCCGCACGAATCTGGAGCGGCAGGACCGGCTGCGGCTGGCGGAATACAAGAACCTGCAGGCGCAGATTTCGCCGCACTTTTTAAGCAACACGCTCGAATCGATCAAGTGGCTCGCGCGGCTGCACAAAGACGACGAAATCCAGACGATCGTGGAAAAGCTCGGCATCCTGCTCAAAAGCGGCATGGTGTTCAAAAAGGACATGATCGAGCTTGGCGACGAGCTCAACGTTGTAAAAAGCTATCTCACCATCCAGCAGATCCGCTACGAAGACAAGTTCTCCGTGTTGCTGTCTGTGCCGGAGGAACTGCTTGGCTGCAAGGTGCCGAATCTCGTGATCCAGCCGATCGTGGAAAACGCGATCGTCCACGGCGTGGAACGAAAACGCGGGCATATCACGCTGGCAATCCGCGCCGAACGCATTGAGGACACGCTGGTGGTTACGATCATGGACGACGGCGCTGGTATCCCGGCGGACAGGCTGAACCGTATCCTCGGCGACGACCTGCCGGGCGCCGACCGTGAGAGCATCGGCCTGCGAAACGTCCATAACCGCCTGAAACTTTATTTCGGAGAACCGTACGGCATCCGCATCGAGAGCAAAGAAGGCAGCGGCACGACCGTGACGGTGCGCATGCCGTACCGCTTCGACGAGAACTGAGGCGCAGGAGAAAAAGTATGTACAGCGTCGTAATCATTGAGGATTCCGTTTTGCTCCGCCAGGGCATGATCCTGACGTTTGACTGGCGCGCAATGAATTGTTTTGTCGCCGGAGAAGCCGACAACGGAGAAGACGGGCTGGCACTCATTAAGCAGATGCAGCCGGACATCGTGATCACCGATATCCGCATGCCCGGCATGGACGGTCTGGAGATGATCGAGACCCTGCGCGCCTGCGGCAGCGAAGCCGTCTGCATCGTGGTCTCTGCGTACAACGAGTTTGACTACGCCCAGCGCGCAATCCGCTTCGGCGTCGCGGAATTTCTCGTAAAACCGTTTGAGATGAGCGAACTCTGCCGGGCGCTGCAGTGCGCGGCCAAACGGGTGGACCGCATCCGGCAGGTACAGCAGATCGAGGAAAAAAAGATCGTCCTCTTCGGCGATTTTCTCGCCGAGGAAGGCGACCTGAAGGGCAAGTACGCCGAACAGGCGGTCACGTTTATCAAGGAACACTTTGCCGAGGACGTCGGCGTGGCGGACATCGCCGATGCGCTGAATATGAGCGAAAGTCATCTAAGCCGGGTCTTCAAGGAGAGCATGGGCTATACCCTCGGCGAATATCTGGTCAGCTATCGCATGTCCGTTGCGTGCGAAATGCTGCCGGACGTAAATTTACGCATTTCGGAAGTCGCACGACGGATCGGCTACAGCGACCAGCGCTACTTTTCGGTCGTGTTCAAGCGCATCGTCGGCATGACCCCGAACGCATACCGCGCCTGCTCGCTCAAGGGCAAGCACCCGCGCCGTCCCGGCTGAACACGGAAACAAAAGCCCGCAGATGAAAAAAACTTACACCGGCATCTGTCAGTTTACCAAATCAACCTTATGGAGGAGAAACAAATGGCTTCATACGCAAAAGAATTTTCAATTCAGTCGGACACGCGGGTCACGTTTCACGATGTGACCGACGAGGTCAAACGCCTCGTAAAGGAAGGCCCGATTCAGGACGGCATTGTCATGGTCTATTCGCAGCACACGACCTGCAGCGTCCTGATTCAGGAACAGTCCGACGACACCAACTTCTTTGGCGAACAGCTCGTTTTGCAGGACTTGGTCAACGTCCTCTCCAAGATCGTCCCGACCTGCGAAACCGAGGGACAATACCTGCATCCCGGTCCGAAGCACGTGGAGATCGCCGCCCGCGAGCGCGCGGAAGAACCCTGGTGGAGCCTGAATACGGACGCACACCTCCGCTCGGTGCTGCTGGGCCGCTCGGTGCAGATGCCGCTGTCCGGCGGCGAACTGCTGCTCGGCGAGTTCGGCCGCATCTATTTTGCGGACTTCGATCAGGTGCGCGCCAGAAAGCGTACAGTGCGGGTGCAAGTGGTCGGATGAGCAGGACGGGATTCGTGTTCTCGTGCAGCGCGGCGGCACAGGGAGAACGCATACGCATGGCGATGGAGCGTGCCGCGCGTGCCGCCGGAGACATGCTGCTCGCCGCGGCGCAAAAAGGGACCGCCGTGCATCAAAAGGACGGAATCGGCAACTTTGTGACCGACTGCGACCAAGCGGTGCAGCGCTTTCTGCAGAAGGAACTCAAGGCCGTCCTGCCGGACGCCGCGTTCGTCGGCGAGGAAGACGGGCAGGACGCATACTGCGCGCAGGGCGCGTGTTTCATCGTCGATCCGATCGACGGAACGGCAAATTTTATCCGTTCGCTTGGCTGCAGCGTTGTTTCAATCGCCCTTGTGGAAGACGGTGGGGCGCGAATCGGCGTGGTCTGTAATCCTTTTTCCGGCGAACTGTTCTCGGCGGAGCGCGGCCGCGGCGCATCACTCAACGGCAGGCCAATCCACGTTTCCCGGCGCACGCTGCAAAGTGCGCTCGTTTCGTCCGGCATGACAAGTTACCAGCGCGACCTGACCGAGCGAACGTTTCGCACAATGGCGGGCATGTTTGAACGCTGTGAAGATTTAAGGATGTTCGGGTCAGCCGCGCTGGACATCTGTCAGGTCGCGGCTGGGCGGCTGGACGCGTTCTGGGAACTGCGTCTGCATCCCTGGGATTATGCCGGCGCAGGCTGTATCCTCCGCGAAGCGGGCGGCCAAATCACGACGGCGGAAGGCGGCCCGCTCCCGTTCGATCAAACCGCGTCCGTCCTCGCGGCAAACGCCGTGTGCTATGAAGACGCGCTCGCGGTTTGTCTTGCGGCGCGCGGCGAATAGGACCATATCTCAAGAAACGGAGGCAAAAACCCGGTGAAACGCCAGCTTTTCAGGCGCACGGCTGCAATCCTTCTGGCCGGTATGGCAATCGCGCTGACCGGCTGTAAAACGGCGCCCGCTTACGACGGCGAAAACGTTGTGCGGGTGTATGTTGCGCATAACGCAAAGCAGTACAACGCGGCTGTCAAGGAATTTCAGGAACGCACCGGCATTGAAGTGCTGATTTTCTCCGCAGGGACCGGCGACTGCCTCGAAAAGATCGCTTCGGAGGCGGACGACCCGCAGTGCGACGTGATGTGGGGCGGCACGGTCGAATCGCTGGAAGCGTACGTCGCGTATTTTCAGCCGTACGTCTGCGCGGAGGACGCGCACATTCCGGAAGCCTTCAAGGACCCGGACGACCGCTGGATCGGCGAATCGCAGCAGCCTTCCGTTATCATGTACAACAAAAATCTTGTGTCCGAGGAGGAAGTGCCGCGTTCGTGGACAGACCTGCTGGACGAAAAATGGCGGGACAAAATCGCCTCCGCCGACCCGGCTTCCTCCGGCTCGGCCTATACGCTGCTTTGCAATATGATCCTTGCCGTGTCCGAGCGCGAGGACAAATCGGACGGGTGGGAATTCATCGAAGCGCTGTTCCAAAACGCCGTGATATCCGGCGGTTCTTCAACGGTATATCAGGGCGTTGCAAACGGCGAATATGCGCTCGGGCTCACGCTAGAGCAGCTCGCCTGCCCATACGTGCTGGAAAATCCGGACGGCGTGGGCATGATCTATCCGGAGGATGGCTCCTCCAACGTGCCGGACGGTGTTGCACTGGTGCAAAACTGCCCGCACGAGGAAAACGCGAAGCGCTTCATCGATTTTCTGCTCAGCGCGGATTGCCAGCAGTACATGAGCGACGAATTTGACCGGCGCTCCATCCGCGACGACATCGCCCAGCCGGCAAACCTTCCCGACCTCGGTTCAATTTATTTTATCGATTACGACTACGCGTGGGCCGGGCTCGGCAAAGAAAACGTGCTCGCACAATGGGAAGACGTTTATCAGCGGATCACGGGCGGCTGAAATTCCGCTCAAAATTTGATGCTGTCTCAAGACACCATCGTTTGCGGTGGTGTTTTGTCTGCATGTCCGTCCGTTTCCCGCAAGCGCCCGGCTGTGATACAATGATGCAATACGGAACGCCCGGTTCCGGCGATAGTCGGGCTGCGGCGATGAAAGGCTTCTTTATGCAGAAAAACAGCGAACCTGTTCTGGTCAGCGCCTGCCTTCTCGGACTGCGCTGCCGCTATGACGGCGTCCCGAAGACAGACGAACGCGTATGCGCGCTTGCAAAATCCTGCGTTCTGATTCCCGTCTGCCCGGAGCAGCTCGGCGGACTGCCGACCCCGCGCCCGGCATCGGAGCGCAGCGGCGATCGTGTTCTGACAAAGGACGGCACGACGGTGACGGACGCGTTTTGCCGCGGCGCGGAGGAAACGCTTTTACTCGCGCGGATGCTCGGCTGCAAAACGGCGATTTTAAAGGCGAACAGCCCTTCATGCGGCTGCGGTACGGTTTATGACGGAACGTTTTCCGGCCGCCTCGTCCCCGGCGACGGCGTCACGGCGGAACTTCTAAAGAAAAACGGGATTTCCGTTTACACCGAGGAAACCGTTCCCGATCAATTCGTCTGACGATCATTTCCTGATCGGCCGGATGATATCTGTTAAGATATGCAAAATCCAAACGGCGGAGGATACGTGGAAAAACGAAGAATTGCGGTTCGCGCGATGGTCGAAACGGTCCTGCTTTCCGGCAGCATCTCCCCTTCTGCGTCCTCGCAGCGCATGCTCGACGGAATCCGGGGACATCAGGCGCTGCAGGCAGTCCCCGCCGAGGGAGCGCAGAACGAAATTTCCGTTTCCGGCACGGTTTGTTCGGAAAACATCGAGCTGACGGTATACGGCCGCATCGACCGTCTCTACGGCAGCGAGCGCATAGAAGAAATCAAAACGACTTACGCACAGAGCAAGCAGCTCTGCGGCGGAAACCCGCAGCACTGGGCGCAGGCGAAATGCTACGCTTACCTTTTCTGCCGGAATAACGGCGTTGGCCAAATTGAAGTAAGCCTGACGTATTTCCACCTGCAGACCGGCGAAATCACCTCCTTTTCGGAGCATATGACGGCGGACGCACTCGCGGCGTTTTTTGAGCAGGTCTCCGGGCGCTACCTGCAGCTCCTCGAAACGGAATGGAAGCACGTCCGCGCGCTGCGCGAAGATATTTCCGCCATGCCGTTTCCATATGAATCCTATCGTGAGGGACAGCACGAGTTCGCCGCTCAGGTCTACTATGCAATCCGCGAAAAATCGGCATTCATGGCGCAGGCTCCGACGGGGACGGGCAAAACGATGGCCGTCCTTTTCCCCGCGCTCAAGGCGCTTGCCGAAGGGTATGTTTCGCGCATTTTCTACCTGACTGCACGCACGACGCAGCAGCAGGCGGCCCTCGCGGCGGCCCGGCTCCTCAAAGCGCCGCATCTGCGCACGATCGTCATTTCAGCTAAGGAGAAGATGTGCGTCCACGAGCATCCGGTTTGCCGGGAAGGCGACTGCCCGCGCGCGGAGGGATATTACGACCGCCTGGGCGACGCGCTGGATGCGCTGAGCCAAACCGACGGGCTGTTTACGCCGGAAGTCATCCAGGCATACGCGGCGCGCTTTCGTTTATGTCCGTTTGAGCTCTCGCTCGATCTGTCCACGTCCTGCGATCTGATTATCTGCGATTACAATTACGCCTTCGATCCGCGCGTAAAACTGCAGCGTTTTTTCCTGTTCGGCAAAGAATCTTATGCGTTTTTAATCGACGAAGCGCATAACCTGCCCGACCGCGCCCGCGGTATGTACTCCGCCGCGCTCTCGCTGAAACCGATCGCCGAAACGCGGCGTTCCATTCCAAAGCAGGCACGAAAACAGCCGCTCTACAAATCCCTCAAAGCGCTTGAAAAAGCCGTTGCGGCCTGCTTTGCGGAACTCCAGCCGCCCGTTTCCCGGTGTGACGCGCCGCATTCGCTTTCCGGCGAAGTGGAAGCCGCGCTGGACCACCTTTCCGAAGAAAGCACCACGGCCGACCCCGCTCTTGCGCGCGAGCTCGCTTTTAGCCTTTCGGCTTTTCGCTACATACTCGAACAATACGACGAAAACTACCTCACCCTTTACGAGGGCGGCAAGACGGCGCGCCGCATTACGCTGTTTTGCGCGGACCCTTCCGAAAAGCTCGCCGCCGCCTGCAAAAAAATCCGGAGCACGATTCTGTTCTCGGCCACGCTCACGCCGTATGCTTTCTACAAAAATCTCAGCGGGCTGAGCGCACAAACCCCCGTCCTTTCCCTGCCGTCTCCGTTTCCGCCCGAGCATCTGGCCGTATTTCACCTTCCGGCCGACCTGCGCTACAACGCGCGCGAAGCGACGCTGCCCGCCGTGGCCGACGCGGTGCGCGCGTTCGTAAGCGCGCGCACGCACGGCAACTATCTTGTCTTTACGCCTTCGCACGCGTATCTTTCCAAACTCGCCCCGCTGCTGAGCGAGCGGCTGCCGGACGTTACGCTGATTGAGCAGTCACCCCGCATGGACGACGCGGCGCGAGCAAAATTCCTTTCGCAGTTTCAGCCGGACCCCACAGGCGTTACGGTCGGACTCGCCGTGCTGGGCGGCGTTTTTTCTGAAGGAATCGACTTGCCTGCGGAGCGGCTCTGCGGCGCCGTCGTCATCGGCGTCGGCCTACCGCAGCTTTGTCTGGAGCGGGACGTCCTCCGGGACGCATACGAAGAAAAATACGCGCAGGGCTATTCCTACGCGTATCAGTATCCGGGTTTATGCAAGGTGCTCCAGGCCTCGGGACGAATCGTCCGCAACAGCACGGACCGCGGCGCACTGCTGCTCGTCGACCGGCGGTACGGCTGCGCCGAATACCGCGACCTGCTGCCCGCGCAATGGGACATCCGGCGGGTTCGTTCGCTTTCGCAAATGGCCGACGCGCTGCAAACGTTCTGGAGCGAATAGCGTCTGCGCAACGTGTCCTTTTAATGCGCGCCTAAAAATTCTATCAGGCGCTCCATCGCCTCAATCCCCTCGTCCGTTTTGAGATTCCGCTGAAATTCGTGCCCGAGCTTTGTTTCGCCGGAAACCGGCAGATAGGCAGTCGTGTCGATCCCGTTTTCATCCAGCGCCTGTATCAGTTCGTCCGCCTGCGTAATAAACGGATCCGCATCGCCGCACGTAATGAATACGGCGGGGTAGTCTGCGGTAATCTGCGAAACGGTGTCCACCCCCCTTGCGGCGGTCGTGCCTTCATAGTGTTTTTCTCCGGTCATCATCCAAACCGAGTCCGCAATCAGCGGGAATCCGGTCGCACGAAGCGTTTCAATGTTGTAATATCCGCAAAGCAGCACAACGCCGCGGAGCTGTTCCTGCGTAATGGCGGGAATATCGCCAATTTGCGCGCAAAAATCCGCGTTTGTATAAAACAGACCCATCTGGGAAGCCAGATGCCCGCCCGCGCTGTCCCCGGCGATGAATATTTTTTCGGGATCGACGCCGTATTCCGCCGCGTGGGCAAGCAAATAGGAAATCGCTTCGTTGACCTGCCGGATTTGCGTTGGATACCGCCCTTGCGGCGCAAGTTCATAGTTCATATTGGCAACAACAAACCCATACGACGCAATTTTCTGGCAGTAATACGTAAAGTCTTCCTTGTCGTCGCCAACGTAGTATCCGCCGTGCGCATACACGACCAGCGGCTGGAGCGATTCGGACCGGTTTGCATAAATGTCCAATACCCCCATATCGTACCGGCTCCCGTAAGAAACGTCGGCTGCAAGCGTATCGATCCCGGCAAGCACCGCTTCATAGTCCGCCGGCTGAACACCCGCGTTGCCTGCGCAGACCGCATGGATAATCGCCTTCTGCAAAACAGTCGTAGTGGACCATGTAATCGTCACGCCGATTGCCAGCACAAGAAAAACGACCACCAGAATAAACCACACTCGTTTGCAAAGAGGTTTTTTCATCGCCGTGCCTCGTTTCCTGAAGTTTGACGCCGCATCGTTTCGTCAACTGATAAAGAAAGAATTGCTCCAGAATTGTGTTCCAGCCGGTTTGCCGGTACGATTTACATCATATAGACGTATCCCGTCAAAGTCAATGTACCTGTATTCCGTTCGCCGTCAGTTTTTTCGCTTTCTCTGTTTTTCTGCAGCAGTGCTTCCGGCGGCCGAAAACGGCGCTTTGTTTTCGTGCGGATCGTACGCGAACGGTTTTCATGATATAATCTGTGCTAATGTACGGAAAATCCATACCAGATTGTGAGAGTACTATGAATTGTGACGTTTCCATCGCACGCTGCGAAAGCTATGATCCGCAGGCGGTCAAAGACGCGCTTCGTGCCGCGTTAAACCCGATACACGGCCTGGACTGGGTCGTCCCCGGCATGAAAATTGCAATCAAGGCAAATCTGATGATGCGCGTCAAGCCGGAAAAGGCGGCGACCGTGCATCCGCAGGTGGCCGTTGCGCTATGCGAGCTTTTGGTTGAAAGAGGCGCACGCGTCGCGCTCGGCGACAGCCCGGGCGGACCGTTCAACGCGGCCTATCTGGCGCAGGTGTACTCCAGCACGGGGATGCGCGCCATTCTGGAAACGGGCGCTGCGCTGAATGACGATTTTTCATTTACGGAGGTTTCGAACCCCAACGCGGTGACGGCAAAAACGTTTCAGGTTACAAACTACCTTCTTGAAGCCGACGCAATTATTGACCTCTGCAAAATAAAAACACACGGCCTGATGGCTTTTACGGGCGCATGCAAAAATTTTTTCGGCGCGGTGCCCGGCATGCGCAAATCCGAATACCACTATCGCTATACGACCCACGAGTTGTTCGCCAATATGCTGGTGGATATCTGCGAGTGGTGCAAGCCCCGCCTGTCGATCGGCGACGCCATCATGGCCATGGAAGGAAACGGGCCTTCCGGCGGAACGCCGCGCTTTATGGGCGCAATCCTCGCTTCTTTCAATCCGCACGCACTCGACCTCGCCGCCGCGTATTTAATGAATCTGACTGCAAACGACGTTCCGACGCTGCATGCCGCAGTTGAAAGAGGCCTGGTCCCGCAGACCGTTTCCGATCTGCATGTGTTCGGCGGCCTTTCTGCGTTTGTCGTCCCGGATTTTCAGCTGACGCCAAAGCATGACGTAACGCTTTGGGGCACAAAAAACGCCGCTGCCGCAAAAATTCTGTCCCGCTTTTTCGCCAGCACACCAAAGGTGGACCGCACGCAGTGCGTCGGCTGCGGCGAATGCGCGAAAATCTGCCCCGCGTCGGCAATCCGCATTTCCCGCAAACGCGCTTATATCGACGCCGGCAAATGTATCCGCTGTTTTTGCTGTCAGGAGTTTTGCCCCAAAGGCGTCATTCGCGTCCATCGCCCGGCCATCGCACGGCTGGTCGAAAAGCTGTCGTAAAACACACTTGAATCACCCTCCCCGACAGCCCGGCAGCCGCCGGGCTGTTTTTCCGCTCCAATCCACCTTTGTATGTCTTTTCACCGAGGTATACCGGTCTGTTCCGAAAAAGCCCTCCTCCTTTGTCCCCTTGACAAAAAAACGGAAAAAGCTACAATACAAATAGGTTAGATGTTTCTAACTCCGTGTAAGCCCCGCCGATTTCCGCGGCAGCTTCCACGGACTCAGAACCGCTGCAATCGTCCGCTAAAAGGAGAGCCGATAAAAAAATGGCAACACAAAGCAACATATTGGAAATACAAAACCTCAGCGTCCGTGCAGGCGGGAAACTGCTGCTCGACTCCGTCGACCTCGCGATCCCATACGGAGAAGTACACGCGCTGCTCGGCCAGAACGGAAGCGGCAAAACCTCGCTGATGATGACCATCATGGGGTTTTCCGGCTACGAAGTGACGCAGGGGCGAATCCTCTTTATGGGACGGGATATCACAGCCCTTGACGTCTGCGAGCGGGCTCGGCTCGGCATTGCGATTGCCCAGCAGCGGCCGCCGACCATCGACGGCGTAAAGCTGCGCAGCGTGCTGCAATACACGCTGCGCAATTCACCGGACCCGGACGAGGCGCTTATCCGGCTGGCAAAGGAAGCACAAATGGAACGCTTTCTGGACAGGAGCATCAACGGCGGCCTTTCCGGCGGAGAAATCAAACGCGCGGAACTGCTGCAGCTGCTCTCCCTGTCTCCGGCGTTTTCCATGATGGACGAACCGGACTCCGGCGTAGACATCGAGGCGCTTTCGCTCGTCGGCAAACTCATCAACAAGCTCTTCGTTCCGGACGAAACGCACCCCGTCAGGCGCAGCGCAGGGCTGATTATCACGCACAGCGGCAATATTTTGAAGTATCTGCATCTGGACAAGGCGCACGTCATGCACAACGGCAGAATCGGCTGCTCCGGAAACCCCGCGCTGATCATGGAAACGATCGGCAAATACGGCTATAACGAATGCGTGCGCTGCATCGATCAAAAGGAGAAACTATGCCGTTCATAAAAGCACTCGAACCGAATATCGAAAATAATGAAACACAAAGCGCCGCTTCCCCTCTCCCGCCCGCATCCGTCCCGCTGCAAAAACAGGACGCCGACGCGATTGCCGGGGTCGGCGTCCGGCCCGACGACCCGGCGCGCAGCGCAACCATGATCGTGCGCGATCGCGAGCCGGTGTGTCTGGCCGTCGGGACATCGCCGGACTTTGAAATGCTGCCTGTATCGCTGGCGCTGAAGCGCTACGGCTGGCTGCGCGAACACTACTGCTTTAAGGCGGTGCCCGCCGATTTCGACGCGGTCAGCGCCGAATGCGCCGCACAGGAAAATCCGCCCGGTTATTTCATTCATGTGAAAAAAGGCGCGGACGTCACGCTCCCGTGTCAGGCGGCGATGTACCTCGCAAGCGATCACCTGACGCAGGCCGTGCATAACATCGTGATTCTGGAGGAAGGCGCAAAACTGCAGCTCATCACCGGCTGCACTTCAAAGCACGGCGTTCAGAAAGGCCGCCACCTTTCGGTCGAAGAATATTACATCGGCAGGAACGCAAGGCTTGTGAGCACCATGGTGCACGCCTGGAGTGCCGACGTTCTCGTCGAACCGCGTTCGGGCGTAATCGTGGAAGAAGGCGGACGCTATGAAAGCAACTATATTGCGCTGCGCGCTGCGCGGAGAATCAACAGCGACCCGCAGATCTATCTCAACGGCAAAGGCGCGTCCGCAAAGAGCCTGACCGTCGTGCTTGGCACGCCCGGATCCGTCGTCGACACCGCGGGAAACGTGTTCCTCAATGCGGAGGACACCGGCGCGGAGCTTCTCCACCGCGGCGTATGCACCGGCGGCGTGATGCACCAGGGCGGCCTTTTGATCGGCAACGCGCCGTGCCGGGCGCATGTCGACTGCGCCGGCATGCTGCTCGATCAAACGGGCGAAGGGTTCATCGAGTCGGTGCCTGGCCTGCGCTCGCACCATCCGGACGCCCGCATGAGCCATGAGGCGAGCATCGGCAAGCTTGCGCCGGAGCAGGTGGAATACCTGATGTCGCGCGGGATGGACGAACAGGAAGCAATCTCCATGCTGATACGCGGCTTCCTGCTTGCGGACATCGAAGGGCTCGGGCCGGAACTGGACGCGCAGATCGCCGAGATTGCGGCCATCGCCGGACACGGCGAAGAGTAAAGCATCTTCCGGCGGCTCGTTTTGCGCAAAAAGCCGCTGGAAAATCAACAGCGTACAACAACGCAAAAGCGGCGGACGGGACTGCAATGTCCCGTCCGCCGCCGTTTTCACGATGCTTATATCAGAAGCAAATATCCGTCCCGCACGGGCTGGTATTTGTCGCCGAACAGGCTGTCGTAGACCGGCACCAGTTCGGTGCTCAGAATCATAATTCGCCTTCCCTCCGGACAGGGCGGCAGTTTTTTCAGCCGCCGCTGGATTACATACGTCCCATTTTGTGCTCCCGGTTCCGGAAACGGCTGTTCACAGTATGCCTCCAGCCGGTCCGTGCAAATGTATCTATAGGACGCAACCGTGCAGTACTCGGAGCCGTCTTCACCCCGAAAGAATGCGGGACAGAGCAAGTCCCTGCTTCCGTTGGACGGCGTATTCAGGAATCCTTCTCCCGTGTCCGGGCCGGTTGCCTTCACGCAGCCCTCAAAAAAGCTGTACACGCCGCTGTCGCTTCGGTTCGCAAACGCAAGCAGAAACACGCCTTCAAATCCACTCAGGCGCTCCACCCGGAAGCCGGGTATTACTTCGTGAATCGCCAGGTCGCAGGCCTGCGCATTGCAGACGATATACTGCTTGCCGACGCGCTCCGCCCAGCTTTGCGGCGGCGCGGAAAAGTCTTTTGCCTTCATCGCAAGACCGAAACCGGTCCCTTTGAACACCGTCATCAGATACCGGTCCGGCGCATGCTCTTCAAAGAAGAACTCCTG
>Ga0116152_10000265_pt1 | contig 42445 bp, 49 predicted proteins | sample AD_UKC119_MetaG_FD_89894 | JGI IMG/M metagenome (GOLD analysis project Ga0116152, IMG submission 89894) | Active sludge microbial communities of municipal wastewater-treating anaerobic digesters from Hong Kong - AD_UKC119_MetaG | ecosystem: Engineered > Bioreactor > Anaerobic > Digestate... | reverse complement strand
GGATTTTAAAACCACAAAACATATCAAACCCCCTGCGAGCCGCAAGGAATCCGCCGAAACCTACCTTATTGCTCAGGGGTTTAGAGGATAAATCAGGTTAAATGTTCTTGTTTTGTTTCACGTGAAACAAGAGAAGAGGCGCAATTTATTTGACATAATTATAATTCTAATATAATGTTTCACCACTTTTTAGGGTAAAAAGGAGCTGAAATGTCTGAAGAGAAACCAGAAAAATTGTCTCATCGTGGTTTATCTCGCCGTGGTTTTTTAAGAGCGGGCGCTGGCGCGGCAGGCGCTGTTGCCACAGGCGGTGTCTCGGCGGCGGCTTCTGCAGGGGCTGTTGCAAAGGCAGGCGCGGTCAGTTTACCGAGTTTTAAGATCCTTGAAAGTCTTGTAAGCGCAGTGAGGCGTATGGACACCATCATAGGTGAAACAAGTAACATCAATATTGATGATTTACGCACCTCTCTAAAAGGTCAGCTTGTTCTTCCCCGATTTCCTGCAAGTGACAATGAATACCAAAATGAAATCCAAAAAGGGCGTATCGATTTTTCATCGCATAAAGAACTTTTAAACACCTTAAAAAGCATGCCCTCTGACAGACCCATATCGGAACTTTTAAGCGATACAGTTCTTCAAGAATCTTGCGCAAGAGGGCGCGAAGACTTCAATACACATCCCGATGTTATTAAGGCAATCAAACTTAGAGAGATTATCGGTCCTTTATGTGATGATCAAACAACACCTGCTGATTTGGTAGAAGGATTTAAAGGATATTTTGTGAAGCTCGCAGAGTACGCCATTCAAAAGCCTCAAGATTTTATTATTGTTTCTGATTCATCACCCATAGTGATAACAGAAGATGATGTAAGATGCTCTACAAATCATATCAATGATGTCATGAATATTTTAAAGTCTTACGGAAGAGATGATGAGGAAACATCATCTCTGTTAGAGCGCCTTCAAGAAGTAAATAAAAAATGGGAATCAACCAATAAAGCAGAATATTTTCAAAAACGCCTAGAAAAACAACAAAAACGATGGGATGAAGAAGCGGCCGCAGAAAGAAAAAGAGAAGCTGAGTACAGAAAAAAAGAGACTCAAGAAGAAGCAGAACATCAAGAACGCATGGAGGAAAGAAAAGCAAGTCCTTCCAAACGTTCCAAACATGCCGTAACGCTGCAGCATATTAGCGGAGAAAAATATTCAATTTCTGGTAAAGGATTGACAACGCAAGTGGATTGGCATCAATGGGCGCAATCTATTAGTCCAGAAACAAAACCACATCATGTATCGTTGGAAGAAGATGGACGAACAATAGTCATCAAGAATATTCCTGAAAATGCTGGGATATTGAGGGAGTTATTTAGAGAAAGCCAAGGGGATGGAAAATTTTGTGCGAAATTACCTAATCGCCGAACAGGTGTTGATTTAAATCAAAGTCATCCACTTGAAGAAACACCCATTTCTTTACCCTACGCACAACCAGAAACATGTGTGCAATTAAATACAGAAAGCTGTGTGGTTAGCGCGCGTGAAATTCTGGAAGGCAAAACCATTCTCAATATTGATTTTTCTAGAGCGTCAAATCCATCGATGAAAGACGCGCTGACGGGATTGAATAACATTGCAGGTATTAAAGAGGAATTAGAAAAGAAAGGCCGCGCCGTCGGTGGTTATAATAACGAAGGGGATCAAGTCACGCTTGTTCGTTTTGATATTAAAGACTTTAAATTCTTTAATGATGATTATGGTCATGTCGCGGGTGATATTATTTTACAAGAAATTGCAGGCCGTATCTCAAATGCCGCTGAATATGAAACAGTGATGGGCCGTGTTGGTGGAAAAAAAATTGTAATGATTTATTATGGTGATCGTAAATCTGTGGACGATGTTACATCGGACATTCTGCAACAAATAAATAAAAGCGCACCTGTCATCATTGTAAACCCCAAAGGCGAGATTGAACCTATTGGTGTGACAGCAAGTCGTAAAGAAACACAAATCGTACAATTTGCTCCACGAAAATTGTCACAAGGTCCTGCGATTTCTATGGCGGCGTAAAAGTTTATTTAATTACCAAACTCACCGCTATTGCCCACATGGTTATACCGATGAGAGTGTCGAGGATTTGCCATGCTTTGGCTTTGGCAAAAAATGGGGTGAGAAGCCTTGCACCATAACCAAGGGCAAAAAACCAGATAAAGCTCGCTACCATCGCGCCGCCGCCGAAGTAATATTTTCCAATCTCACCGTAAGAGGCGCTCAAACCGCCAATCAAAACGACCGTATCCAAATAAACATGGGGGTTCAGCAGGCTGATTCCAATCAAAATCAGGAAAACTTCCTTGGCGCTGCCTTGCTTTATCATGCCTTTGGCCCGTTCGCCATCCATATGGCCAGGCTTAAGGGCGCTGTAGAATGATTTTGCGCCATAGAAAAACAAAAATGCCGCACCGCCCCATGTGACCCACTGGATAAGGGCGGGGTGCTGTTCAATCAAATATCCAAACCCTAAGACGCCTGCGCCAATAAGAACCACGTCAACAAGAATGGCTGTAAGAACGGCGGGCAGGACGTGAACGCGTTTAATTCCCTGACGTAGAATAAAAGCGTTTTGCAGGCCAATCGCGATAATCAGCGAGGCGCCCAAAAACAGTCCTTTGAAGAAAATAGTAAGCATGGGAGGCTTATAAGGTGTTTTTAACCTCATTTTAAGTACTTTTTTCATTTACATTTGTGTAAATCCGCGTATAACTGCCCTGCAAATCAACGTATTTTATTGAAGGATTTGCGCCATGACTAAAAATTCCCAAAAAATCCTAGAAGAAGCCCTGACATTCGACGATGTTTTGTTGGTTCCTGCGGCTTCAAGCGTTCTTCCTGATGGTGTGGATATCAAAACCCGCCTGACAAAAACTATCAATTTAAATATCCCGCTTTTATCGTCTGCAATGGATACCGTGACGGAAGCTGAAATGGCCATCGCGATGGCGCAAAATGGAGGGATGGGCATTATTCACCGTAATCTGGATGTGGAGGGACAAGCCGAAGCGGTGCGCCGTGTCAAACGGTATGAATCAGGTATGGTGGTCAATCCTATTACAATTTCTCCTGACGCTACTTTGGCTGATGCGCTAGAGATGATGGAGCGTTACGGTTTCGCAGGATTTCCAGTTACCGAAGAAAAAACAGGCAAGCTTGTTGGCATTTTGACCAACCGCGATGTGCGCTTTGCTGAAAATCCTCATCAACCTGTACATGAGTTGATGACATCAGAAAATTTGGTCAAAGTTTACAACACGGTTGATAAACATGAGGCTAAAAAACTGCTTCATAAACACCGTATTGAAAAATTATTGGTTGTCGATGACCAAGAAAGATGTACGGGACTTGTAACGGTGAAAGATATTGAAAAGGCCCGCGCGTTTCCAAATGCATGTAAGGATTCTCAAGATCGGTTGCGTGTGGGCGCGGCAATTGGTACGGGTGAAAGCAATATTGCCCGTGTAGAGGCTTTAACCGCAGCAGAAATTGACGTGATTGTTGTCGATACCGCCCATGGCCATTCCAAAGGTGTAATTGACATGGTCTCTCGCGTCAAAAAAATGTGCGGCGATAAAGTACAGGTGATTGCAGGGAATATTGCAACAGGTGAAGCGGCCAAAGCTTTGATTGATGCGGGAGCGGATGCCTTGAAAGTGGGGATTGGGCCTGGCTCTATCTGTACAACACGTGTTGTGGCAGGGGTGGGTGTCCCCCAACTTTCCGCGATTATGAATGTTGCTGAGGTGGCACAGAAAAATAATGTTCCTGTTATTGCCGATGGTGGAATTAAATATTCAGGTGATTATGCTAAGGCGATTGCGGCAGGGGCAGATTGCGCCATGATGGGCTCTGCTTTTGCAGGCACAGATGAAGCACCAGGAGAGATTATTCTCTATCAGGGGCGTTCTTATAAATCCTACCGTGGTATGGGCTCTGTCGGGGCGATGGTTAAGGGCTCGTCAGAAAGATACTTCCAAGGCAATGTTACGGATTCAAATAAGTTAGTGCCCGAGGGTATCGAAGGCCGTGTTCCTTACAAAGGACCAGTCAATGCCATTATTCACCAGATGGTTGGGGGCTTACGTGCCTCTATGGGTTATACAGGATGCGGCACGATTGCCGAGATGAAAAAGAATTCAAGATTTGTTCGCATGACAGGGGCAGGATTTAAAGAAAGCCACACGCATAATGTCACCATCACGCGTGAAGCTCCAAATTATAGAACAGAGAACTAATTATAAAAAAACCCTACAAAAAATTTGCAGGGTTTTTACATTTTATAATTTTTAAAATTACTCAGCAGGTTGCATTTGTTCTTCAGCAGGAGCTTCTTGCATGCTGTCCATCATTTCATCTGCCTTTTCTTCCACGGCTTCAGTAGCATCATTCATGGTATCAGCCGCATCTTCAGCAGTATCCTGAATGGCTTCACCTGCATCTTGCATAGCGTCTTGTGTGTTTTCAATGGCCGCTTCGGTGTTTTCTTGAATAGCAGCACCCATTTCATTCATGCTCTCACTCATGCTTTCCATTGTCGCAATAGTTTCAGCATTATTATCTTTTCTCATGGCCACAAGAGCGATCAGTGCAATAACAACGATGGCAACGATCGCCAAGATAACAGGATTATTTTTTAAATTATTCATTCTTCCCTCTTTCAGGTTGGGTTATAGTAACGCGCTATCATTAGCACTAACCTAAAAAAATACAAGAGATGACATTTATTATACATAAAGCAACAGAAAAGGATGTTCCTGCTCTTGCATCTATTCATGTCGCGGGGTGGCAGGGGGCGTATGGCGGGGTTATCGATCAAGGATATATTGATGCTCAGACAGTAGATAGCCGTACAGAAGAATGGCGAGAATGGTTGTTGGATGAAACAACATCCCATCTTTTGGCTTTTAAAGAGGGGAAGCCTGTCGGTTTTATCTCTTATGGAGCTTTACGCACGCCGCCACCAGGGACATCAAAAATTCGTCCGCTCTATTCATCTGAAATTTATGGAGTTTATTTACTTCCTGAAAATTTTAGACAAGGCATAGGAACGTCCTTGTTGAAAGAAGCGGTGAGCGATTTAATAATTCAAAAACATCAATCCTTATGTCTTTGGGTTTTAGAAAAAAATATGCGCGGGCGCGGGTTTTATGAGAAAATGGGCGGGCAACGTGTGGGCAAGAAAATGGTTGAATTTGGCCCAACAAAAGCCAAAGAGCTATGTTATGGTTGGCGCAATATTTCGGAGATTTTAGAAAAATGAATTTTGTAGCTCTAGCACCTTTTTTGATTATATTTGCGGCGTGCTTGACGCCGCTTCAACCTTTAGTGAACGCAAAACTTAACCAACATGTAGATTCACCCATATGGGTTTCTTTTATTTCCTTTGCGTCGGGCACAATTATTTTATTAATTTTAGGGCTTATTATAAACGGCAAATTTATGACACTTGAAACAGAAGGTCTTAAGTGGTGGATGTTTATAAGTGGCTTGATAGGTGCAACATACGTCACGTTTTCTTTGCTTGCTGTACCGCATTTGGGAGCGGCTACTTTAGCTGTTATTGCAACAGGTACAGTTTTAATTGTTTCAGGATTACTTGACCATTTTGGAGTTTTATCCGAAGCACCTCACCCTATTAATTTGCAGAAATTTTGCGGAATGGTCTTATTGGCCATTGCTGTTTTAATAACAATGAAAGCTTAAAAAATATGAATTTTGCAGTTTTATTCCCTGTTGTAGCCTTTATTGGGGGAGCTATGACGGCCTATCAACCACTTATCAATGCGAAACTAAATCAACATCTGGATTCGCCAATTTGGGCTTCTTTTGTTTCTTTCGCAGTGGGAACAGTTTTTCTTCTTATCATTGGCTTTGCTATGAATGGCGGAAAATTTATGGTTTTGGAAACACAAGGATTGAAATGGTGGATGTGGACGGGCGGTTTGCTCGGTGCTTTCTTCGTGACGGTCGCGCTCTACGTTGTTCCTTATATGGGGGTCGCCGCTATGATTTCTGTAATGATTGCAGGGCAACTTGTGATGGCCGCGCTACTCGACCATTTTGGCATTTTATCGGAAACCGCCAACCACATCACATGGCAAAAAATGGCAGGACTAACTTTGCTATGTGTGGGCGCCATAATTACGTTGAAATATAAGTAAACGCTTCATTTATTCTCTTGATTTCTTAAAAATTCGGCGCAGTATCATGCGCGTAGGACAATCATGTCTTACTTTTTTACTGGAGAGAAGAATGAAGGCTTTTTTAACTTTGATTGCGAGTGCTTTGATTATGATTGGAGCAACTTCTGTTTTGGCTCAAGAATCTGATATGAATGCAGGTGAAGCAGTAGTGGAATCAACAGAAATAATGGCTACGGAATCAGAAGCTGTCGCTGATCAAGCGGTTGATTGTGCGGATGAAGCAATGAGCGATGACGTCGTGACCGACGATGCAACAGGTGAAAACCATGAGGCAACAGAAGGGGAAGAAAAACCTGCGACAGACTGTGTTTCCAAAAAAGAAACAAGCGATACAGAAGCGCCATCTTCAACAGAAGATGCACCAGAAACATCAGAGACTATGGAATAATCTCTATTGATTTTAAAGAAAAGCCTACGGCGCTTTTAGGGTGCTGTAGGCTTTTTTCTTTTCTTTCTCCTTTAAAACCCTTATGACTTTCCTCTATGAGAGATAGTGCCCGTATACAAACTGCCATAGAGTTGCTTCAAAAGATGCAGGAAAGTAGCAGAATTCCCATGGATAACACCTTGCGGGATTACATGAAAAATCGCCGTTATATCGGGTCAAAAGACCGAAAATATATTGTCGAGCTTGTCTATGATGTGGTGCGCGCGAGCGCACGGCTTGGTTGGTGGCTGGATAAGGTCGGGCTTGAGGATGCACCCAGAGCACGGGTTATTGCCTATCTGATGTTGAACGGTATGTCTGTTCACGATTTAACCATTCGCTTTGTGGATGAAGATCACTGTACAGGTGTTTTAACCAATGATGAAAGTGCAGCAATCAAAAAACTGGAAGGACAAAAACTTTCCATCCCTGATATGCCTGAAATTATTCAGGCTGAATGTCCCGAATGGGCCGAGGATGATTTACGCAAAATTTTTGGAAAAGATTTTGTCCTACATTTAACAGCGATGTTAGAGCCTGCGCAAATTGATTTGCGCGTCAACACCATCAGATTAACTGTAGAACAGGCGCAGGATTCGCTGGCCAAAGATGGTGTGGAAACTGTCAAAACAAAATATGCGCCTGCAGGCCTGCGGTGTCTTGATAAACCGTATATGAGCGCAACCAAGGCATTTCATAAGGGTTTTGTTGAAATTCAGGATGAAGGATCACAATTAATTGCCCATGTTTGCGATGTTAAACCTGGGATGCGGGTGCTTGATTTTTGTGCAGGCGGCGGCGGTAAGACACTCGGCCTTGCAGCAAAAATGGAAGGAAAAGGAATTATCTTTGCCATGGATAATTCAACCCGACGTTTAGAGAAAGGACGCAGACGCTATAAAAAAGCAGGCATTCATAATGTTGAGGTACGGTCTTTAGAAGATGATAAAAACCGTAAATGGTTACGCCGTCAAAAGGATGCAATGGATGTTGTTCTTGTGGATGCACCTTGTTCATCTTCGGGGACGTGGCGTCGTAATCCTGATTTGCGCTGGAATTGGTATGGCCCCACTTTAGAAGAAATTACTTTGTTGCAGGCAGAAATTCTAGAGCGTGTAGCGGATAAGGTAAAACCAGGGGGTCGATTGGTTTATGCGACATGTTCTTTATTCACACGTGAAAATGAAGAGCGAATAGATAAATTCTTGGCAAAACATTCAGAATATAAGCTTCTGAATATCCCAGAAATCTGGCCAAAAGGCACAGAATGTCCTGTTTCTGGCCCTTATTTGCGCTTAAACCCTAAAGATCATGGCACGGACGGTTTCTTTACGGCGGTTTTGCAACGTCAGAGTGTTACAGATAATCCTGCCGACATCCCAAAAGAATAATTTCCTAATTTATTTATAAAAGTTGTTGACTGCCACTTATTTTAATTTAATAGTTGGTATTAACCTATTATTGATAAATTTGAGGAGTTTTATTATGTATCTGAAATCTGTGGAAGGAAAAATATTATTTGAAGAAAAATTTTCAAATATCAAGCAAGGGGTCGAGATGGCAGTTGAAGATGGCTATCCCTTACCTTTTTCAATTTACGCGGCGCTAATTTATGTGGTGCAGAAATGGACGGCGCGCAAATGCCCCATGCTTGCTTTTGGGGGGCAAATTTAAATGGGGCGAATATGTCCGAAGGAAATTTCCAAAATGCAGATTTTCGCACGGCTAATTTTTTAGACACGTGCCTTGTTGAGGCAGACTGTGAGGGCGCCAATTTTGAAGGAGCTTATTTTTCTCGCACCCTGTTCACGTATGCAAATTTGTGCAAAACCCAATTCTCTTGCCCTAGTCTTTTTACGATTGATCTGGCGGGGGTTAAAACCTTAGAGGGGGCTGTTTATAGCCATTTAGGAGAGGTTGATTGTGATCTTTCTCATGCGCCGCTTATCATTCGCGGGCTTCATAAGCCGCTTATTTTTATGGATGATTATACAATTATTGGCGCGGAAATTCGGAAAATCGCCCTCCGGCAACATGTTCTGGAGGCTATATTGGATCAAACAAACACTCATAAAGTTTTTGTAAATCAATAAGATAATAGAAATTTATCGAAAGATAGGCTCTGGCGAACTCATTTTTAAGATTTGATTAATCTTTTTTCGATCAAAACCTAGTCATCATTTAATATGACAATTAAAAAATCGGGAGAAAATTAAGATGAAAACACTCACAGGAAATTTACAACTCTTCGAGCTAAAACAGCTCGCGGACATGGAAAATGATTATAAGGCGCGATGCAAAAAGGCCTTGGCAGACCATAAAATATGGGGAAAGCGACATGCGCAAGAAACCGACATGATTGCTATTATCTATGGCAATCTTCAGGGGCAGGTGCTGCGCTGTAATGCGCAAGAATCGGTTAGGGCCTACTGGACCATTCGAAAAGATTTCAGATGTTGGTTTAACCGTTATTTGAAACAAACCACTCATTATCCAGCAAATAATAATTAACTTTTTAATCAATCATTGAACAAGGGGAGATAGAAATGATTATTTATATTAAATTAGGAAAGACACGAGGTCTTTCCGTTGAGATCAACAGAAATTTTGGATTAAAACCATTTTTTCAAAAATATAGTTTACATCACGAAACTATTATTGATATACCTTGCGGACAAATTATTTTTACGTCAGGTCGTTGGATTCCTAAAAATATTAGGACAAAAAAGCCTGTTGTAACACATACAATGCCAAAGAGGAGTGCATCAAATGTCAACAGCCAAAATCATCAAACTACAAAACGCGTTGGTGGAGTTCACCGAGATTGATCCAGAATTTCCAATGCAGTGGGCTATTACTTTTCTTGAAATTGCCCAAAATGAGGGAGCTTCCTTGAAAGATATTGCAGAAGAAACAGGAATTTCAATGTCTGTAATGTCACGTACGATCGGCGCTTTGGCCAATTACCGTCGGATGGGTAAACCTTACGGAATTATCACGGTGAAGGCGGCGAAGGATGATCGTCGGCGCAAAGAATTATTTTTGACCAAAAAAGGCAAAACCCTTCTAGATGCGCTTGTAAAATCTGTTTAGATTTTCAGGAAGTTGGATTAAAAAAAGCCGCTTAAAATTAAAGCGGCTTTTTATTTTTCATTTTATATTTTTTAAAATGCTTTAGACCAACCAATCATGATTGAATGATCGCGCTCTAACTGTGGTCCATTCAAATCTTGGTAAACAGGTAAGGTGATTTCTGCAGAAAAACGGTGGCCTTTTAAAATTCCATTGGGCACTACGGTGTTCAGGCCAAGGGCAGCGCTGACACGGCGTCCCCCATAATTTTCAGGATCAGCCGATTGTACAGGAGCAACAATTTGACTATCGATGCCGCTGATTTTCTGTTCGGTTTCGCCTGTGATGCGGGCGGAAACACTGACAGCAGGGGTTATCAGATAACTTCCCCAAATACTCATCTGGTGTTTATCTCCCCATGTGTAATTCTGAGAATTTTTACCCAAATGGATTGTACCCGCGTATTGTGCGCCCCATCCGTAATGACCTTGTTTACCGCTATAGGTCACGCCAGGAAGAAGATCGTATGTTCCTGTGCCCAATTGCATGGCATAAGGCAATCGCAAAGTTGGGCGCATGTTCATAGGTGTTAAAACATCATCCTCTTTTTTAATAGATCCTGTCGGCAGACTAAGCCCCGCATTGAAATGCACATGATGAATAGAATCTTCGTAAAGGCGGATCAAAGTCCCTAGTTTGGTATCTCCCCATCCGCGTGCCTTTGTTGTGAAAGTCCCTAAGCGGGTTGTTCCTGCACCACCTTGAAAGGTAATATGGTCCATATCACGATCAATATAATTCCCCATGAGCATTAAGGTCATATAATCTGTTGGGGCAAACATTCCGCCAAGCATGACCATGTCAGTTGTCATTTTTGTAGGGACAACCCGCAAAGTAGGCGGCTGACCCGCTATACCGAAGAAACGGTTAGGGACTGTGGTGGCAATGGTTTCTGGCGACAAATGTGTTGTGCCGCTGCGGCTGTCTTTCATTTCCATCCGCATGGTACGGGCAGAAATCATCCATTCCCCTGCTTTATGCATGTGGTCGCCCATAACGCCAATCGGGGCATGACTGTCCGCTCTTAAACCATATTCGTCGGCGTAAGATGTGAAGGGCAACAATCCCATGATGCTAGCGCACGCGCTAGCGAGTAATAATTTTTTCATTTTATAATCCTTTGTTTAAATAAGTTTATTGGTTTCGTCATTACAGGGCTTGTCCCTGTAATCTAAAAGGATTGCAGAAATAAATCCTGCAACGACGGGTAGAGTTTTTTAAACAAAGGTAGGAGGTGCGCGTGCGGCGTAATCGTTATGAAGATGTAAAAGATAATTTTCTTCATATTGTTCAAATCGTAATTTTTCGTTTTGAAAAAAGACTGATTCAAAAATAATCACTGGCACAAGTTGGCTCGCCAAATGCGCCTGAGTGAAACAGAATTGACAATTATTAGTTTTCTTATGGCTTGGCGCGGTGTCATCTGGAGTTTGGCTATCGGCTATGACGCGGTTTTCTAGGCCATTGGCGGTACAAATTTCAATAACGCTAAAATTGCCGCCCCATAGAAAACCACAGGCAGGGGCAATGATTCCCCCCAAAAAAGCCACTAAAACCAAAATGTGCAAAAAAGCCCGCATGATTTTTGGTATTTGCCCTATTTTCGCTTGAGATACAATCCCCAAATGTATAAATAGGAACATGGAAAATGCATCTCAAACACTCACCCCCAATGTTAACCTGAACCACGACCATATCCTGATACTGGATTTTGGGTCACAAGTGACACAGTTAATCGCTCGCCGTTTACGCGAAAGCGGTGTTTATTGTGAAATCTGGCCGTTTAACGACGCAGATGAGCTAAAAATTAAGGCCTATAATCCCAAAGGGATTATTTTATCTGGTGGTCCTTGTAGTGTTTTAGATGATGACAGTCCCCGTGCACCCACTTGCGTTTTTGAAATGGGCGTTCCTGTTTTGGGAATTTGTTATGGTCAACAAACCATGGTGCAACAACTGGGCGGCGTGGTTGAAGGGGAAGTCAATAAAACTGACGGTTCACGCGAATTTGGCCGTGCTTTTGTTGAGCTGACATCGGAGTCTCCTCTTTTTAAAGGATCTTGGAAAAAGGGTGCGAAAGAGCAAGTCTGGATGTCCCATGGTGATCATGTGGCCAAGCTCCCCGAAGGTTTTTCTCCCGTGGCAAAATCTGAAGGCGCGCCCTTTGCCGTTATTGCCAATGAAGAAAAGAAATTTTACGGCGTACAGTTCCATCCTGAAGTGGTGCATACGCTGCACGGGGCAGAGCTTTATAAAAACTTCACTCATAATATATGTGGCTGTTCAGGGGACTGGACCATGGCTTCCTTCCGTGAGGAGGCCATTGCTAAAATCCGCGCGCAAGTGGGTAAGGCTAAGGTTGTTTGCGGTTTGTCTGGCGGGGTGGATTCAAGCGTCACGGCCGTTTTGCTTCACGAAGCTATCGGTGATCAACTCACCTGTATCTACGTGGATACAGGTTTGATGCGTATGGGCGAAAGCGAACAGGTCGTCGATCTCTTCCGTAACCATTATAACATTCCGCTTATTCATGAAGATGCGTCTGAACTGTTTTTGGGTAAATTAAACGGCGTGTCTGATCCTGAAACAAAACGTAAAATCATCGGCGGCACCTTTATTGATGTTTTTGATGAATGTGCAAAACGTATTGGCGGGGCAGATTTCTTGGCGCAGGGCACACTTTATCCTGATGTAATTGAATCCGTCTCCTTTACAGGCGGGCCATCAGTGACCATTAAATCCCATCATAATGTTGGCGGCTTGCCCGCACGGATGAAGATGAAACTGGTCGAACCCATGCGGGAATTATTTAAGGATGAGGTGCGCGAACTGGGCCGTGAACTCGGCATGCCTGAAGACTTTATTCGCCGCCATCCCTTCCCAGGGCCAGGATTGGCCATTCGTATGCCAGGCGATATTACACCAGAAAAACTGAATATCCTACGTCAGGCAGATGCCATCTATATTGATGAAATTAAAAAGGCGGGACTTTACGATGAAATTTGGCAGGCTTTCGCCGTGCTGCTTCCTGTCAAAACCGTGGGCGTGATGGGCGATGGCCGCACGTATGAATATGTCTGTGCTATCCGCGCCGTGACCTCAACTGATGGGATGACCGCGGACAGCTATCCCTTTACGCATGAATTTTTAGGCCGCGTGATGAACCGCATCATTAATGAAGTCAAAGGCATCAACCGCGTTGTCTATGATATCACCTCCAAACCCCCTGGCACAATCGAGTGGGAGTAGGGGATGGGTAAAACATTTGATCTTGAAGAAGATAAATTTCCAGATTTACCAGCAATGATGTTGGCTACGATACTCGCCCTTAAATTTATCGGGGGATCGGCCAGCATACAGGAATTAGATGAACAAATTATAGAAAGGGAAGGTATTACAGAAGAAGAACAGTCTTATATGATGCCAGATGGAAGAAGGCAAAAAATCAACTATTACCTGGCTTGGGCCAGAACTTATTTGAAGAGAGGGGATGCTATTGATAATTCAGTAAGGGGCGTTTGGGCTATCAAAGATCAAGGAGAAAAAATAGTTAGCCTTAAACAGACACAACAAATATACGAACAGGTTAATGCTGAAGAAAAAGAACGTAAGAAAATTCAACGTCAAAAGAGTCAAGGACCACAGAGTTTGCAAGCTAATAATCAAGAAAGCCAAGAAGAAGCTCAAGATCACAATTGGCAGTTAACTTTATTAGATACTTTGAAAGAAGTCTCTCCAGACGCTTTTGAAAGATTGGCGCAAAGATTACTTCGTGAAGCAGGCTTTGTGAAGGTTGAGGTAAGAGGTAAAACAGGAGATGGTGGAATAGACGGTGTTGGCGTATTAAGAGTTAATCTTGTTTCTTTTCAGGTTTATTTTCAATGTAAAAGATATAAAGGAAGCGTTGGTGCGAAAGAAATAAGAGATTTTAGAGGAGCATTACAAGGAAGGGCTGATAAAGGGTTATTCATTACAACAGGAAACTTTACGAGCCAAGCGTCTGAAGAGGCAACGCGCGATGGTGCAATTGCAATTGATTTGATCGATGGTGAACGTCTTTGTGAACTTCTAAAACAATTTGATTTGGGAGTTGCAACAGAGATGATTGAAAAAATTTCCATTGATGAAAAATGGTTTAAATCAATATAGAAAGAACAAAAAATGACAAAATTTGATTTGATTAAGAAAATGTTGAAAGGCTCGACCACAATGCCGCTTGGTACGGCAGGAGGGCACAGCCACAGCCATCACCACCATCATGCCGATGGCTCTTGCTGTGGGCACGATCATACTCACGACCATGTGCATGACGAAAATTACGCTCATGACCATGGAGATCATGGCCACCACCATGAAGACGGTACATGCTGCCATCATGACCATTCCAAGGATAAGAAGTAATTCTTCTGTTTTGTCATGCAATATAGACAGGATATTCAGGTTTTACGGGGAATTGCGGTTCTTTTTGTCTTGCTCTATCACTTTCAAGCTCCGTTTTTTCAAAATGGATATTTAGGCGTTGATATATTTTTTGTCATTAGCGGTTTTCTAATGGCTAAATTATATGATCGAGGTTCTATAGCTGACTTTTATAAACGTCGTATTGATCGCCTTTTACCCGCCTACGCGGTTACAATTATAGTGACGCTGATTATAGGAATTTGTGTTTTAATACCACCCGATTTCAATCAGCTTGCGGAACAGGCGCTATCAAGTGCATTTTTTGCTAGTAACGTTCATTTTTGGTACCAGAATAGCTATTTTAGTGCTTCAGAATTTAATCCTCTGCTGAATCTGTGGTCTTTAGCGGTAGAAGCGCAATTTTATCTTATTGTGCCCTTTCTCTATCCACTTTTACGAGAACGGAAATGGTTGTTGGTTCTTACAATTATTCTTAGTTTTGCCGCTTGCGTCTTGATACAAAGTATTTCCCCTAAAACATCTTTTTTCTTGATGCCGTTTCGGATTTGGGAGTTTTTATTGGGAGCGATTGTCGCATGGTATGTTTCTTATACGAACCAAGAGACAAAATTTCTTAATGGTTTGCGCTTTATCTTGCCTGTTTTGCTAGTGGTTTTTCTTTTGGTTGCTATATTGAAACCAAACGATACCGATATACTGACAGGACATCCATCGTTTAGCGCATTGTTTATTTGTACTTTGACAGCAAGTATTATTGCATTGGGTTTTCCCAAGTTTTTTGAAAACGGCTTAATAAGCAAAGGAGTTGTCAAAAGTTTAGAAAAAATTGGTGATTATTCTTACTCCATCTATCTTGTTCATTTTCCTGTGATTGTTTTGATGAATTACCAAATTTTTGGTGGTACGAACTTGCGCTTTGATAATCAGTGGATGGCTCTATCTGCTATCGTAGTGACTGCAGTTCTGTCTTTTTTGTCTTATCAGTATGTAGAACAACGTGGCCGTAAAATATTCAATACCAATATTCTTCGCCTATCCTTGATCTTTATGATTGTGATTATTGCATTGGGGGCAGGGATGTTCAATCAAAGAAGTTACACACCATTGGAAAGAAATATTTTTGCAGGTCTAGAAGATCGTGCGCCATACCGCTGTGGTAAAATTTTTAGAATTTTAAATCCCTTAAGTGACGTTTGTTTAATAGGACGGGAGGGTTTTAAGGAAAATATTTTGTTTGTAGGAGATAGTTACGCTGATGCACTTAAAACAACATTAGTGAATGTAGCCAATTCCCATGATAAAGGCGTTTTCTTTTACGTTGATAATGATCCTTTGATAAAACAGGCTCTCTCTCCCCAGAAAATAATCAAAGATGCTGTTTCTTTAAATGTTGATACTATTTTGCTTCATTACAGTAACAAATACTCAAAAGATAAATTTACAGCAAATATTCTCGAGTTAGCCAATCTTGCAAAGCAAGAACGGATTAGAATATCTCTTATTGCACCTCTTCCTGATTATGAATTTAGTGTGCCGAAGGCCATGTTCAATAAAGATGATATCAAGCTATCTATTGTTGAGCACAGAAACCGAACTGCTGATTTTGTAAAATTGTCGAAAAAACTAAAGAATCAAGGAGTTTTTATCGCAGATCCTGCCCCCATTTTTTGTCATGAAAATTTAAATTGCATATATGCTGACAATGATGGAAAGCCATATTATTTTGATTCTGGGCATTTAACATTAACAGGCGCAGAGTTTTTGCATAGTTTTTTGGATAAAAACGCAGAACGAATTCTAAACTAAATCTCACTCCCACAACAATATCCACTGGCCCAGGCCCATTGAAAATTATGACCGCCAAGATGGCCCGTTACATCTAAAACTTCACCAACAAAATAAAGCCCCGCACATTTTTTGCTTTCAAAAGTTTTGTTATCAATTTCATCAGTATTAACGCCGCCGCGTGTGACTTCGGCAGTGCGATATCCTTCAGACCCATTCGGTTTCACAATCCATTTTTGAACGTGATCGATAATCACTTGAAATTTTTTGTCAGATAAATCAGAAATATTTTTCTGACAATTTTCATCATCAAGAATTCTATTAAGCATTTCTTCGATAAAACGTGCAGGTAAATAACGACTTAAAAAAGTATGAATTTTTATTTTTGGGGAAACAGCTTTCGTCTTTTTAAATTCATTCATTAGATCAATATCTGGTAATAAATTGATTTCTAATTCCTCTCCGGCATTCCAATAAGATGAAATTTGTAAGATGGCAGGGCCGCTTAATCCCCGGTGGGTGAACAGCAAATCATCCCGAAAGTGATTCGTTTTGGAGCGAATCAAAACCGAATCAATAGCCACTCCAGAGAGTGATTTTGTAAAATTTAGGACCTCATCAGTGAATGTGAGGGGCACCAGAGCAGGGTGAGTAGGGACAATTTTATGACCAAATTGGCGGGCAATTCGATACCCAAAATCACTGGCTCCCATTTTGGGAATTGAAGGACCTCCTGTGGCAATAATGACCCTGTCATAGACCCAATTTTCACCCTTCAATTGAAGGGTGAAGAGCTCCTTATCTTTGGTAATCTCATCAATGGGTGTTTCAAGAAAAATTTGGGCCTGTACGTGTGCACATTCTTCCAAAAGCATGTCGATAATCGCCTGTGATTTACCATCACAAAAAAGCTGGCCTGTTTTTTTCTCAGGATGTTTTTCGTGGTATGAAATTTGGTGTCCTTGTACCATAGAAATAAATTCAGAAGCGGGATAGCGGGCGAGAGGGCCTTTGCAAAAATGTAGATTTTGTGAAGTAAAATTTTCAAAAGAGCAATATTTGTTGGTGAAATTACACCGTCCCCCACCCGATATTCTGATCTTTTCCGCGGGCTTCTTGGCATGGTCAAAAATATGTACTTGATGCCTCTTTTTTCCAGCCTCAATTGCGGTCATTAAGCCTGCTGCGCCTGCTCCGATGATTGCGATTCTGAGTGTCATTTTTTCATGCTTCTCGATTGCAAATTTTTTGATATTTATGAATCATATATAGACCAAATTTTTGAATCAGAGAGATAAAATTTTGAGTATCTGAAAATTTGCATTTTTCGTTTTCTGGGGAAATATTGAAAATGGGTTTCCTAAATTGCATTTTTGTTATACAATTTACGCGCGAGTAACAACTTTAACTCTTAATGGTTTGTTAACACCATGCATATATTATCACTCGATAAACTTTTCAAACTTAAATTAATTTAAAATGGAGAACTAACTATGGCAACGCCTAAGAAAAAACCAGCAGCTAAGAAAGCTGCTACTAAAAAGAAGAAAAAGCCAATGGCTTTAGCAACAGCAGTGGTTAAAAAAGCTGCACCTAAAAAGAAAACAGCAGCAAAGAAAAAAGCTGCAGGTAAAACAGCAACGAAAAAAGCTGCTGCTGCTACAACAGCTGCGAAAAAAGCTGCACCTAAAAAGAAAAAGCCTGCAGCTAAAAAAGCAGCTCCTAAGAAAAAAGCAGCCGCAAAGAAAAAGCCTGCAGCTAAAAAGGCAGCTCCTAAGAAAAAAGTAGCCGCAAAGAAAAAGCCTGCAGCTAAAAAGGCAGCTCCTAAGAAAAAGGTAGCCGCAAAGAAAAAGCCTGCAGCTAAAAAGGCAGCTCCTAAGAAAAAAGTAGCCGCGAAGAAAAAGCCTGCAGCTAAAAAGGCAGCTCCTAAGAAAAAAGCAGCAGCTAAAAAGGCGGCTCCTAAGAAAAAAGCAGCAGCTAAAAAGGCGGCTCCTAAGAAAAAAGTAGCAGCGAAGAAAAAGCCTGCAGCTAAAAAAAGAAAAGCAGCTAAAAAGAAAAAATAAGTCTTTTTAGATAGAATTTTAAGACACCCGCTTTTTTCTGGAGCGGGTGTTTTTTTATGCTCTATTCATGGGAAGGTGGTTGGTTTATAGTAGGTTAAAACCTGGGGAGCGACGATGACCTTATTTAGACGAATACGATCTTGGATTTCACATTTCTCCCTCTCGACATGGCTTAAATCCTTGCCAAGTCATCTCCCTTTTAAAATAATAAAGAAAAAGATGGTCTTAAAACTACCATCTCCTGATCCTGTCGAACCGCAAGACGTTCCCAAGCAATATGCGAAGCATCCTTGCAAGTCTTATATGACCTTAAAAATGCGTTTTCGGGACGTTGGACGTATGAATGCGATTATCGAAGCTTTGGGAAGGGATTTCCTGACGGCGATGCCAGAAGGGGCATATAAGAGCCGTTTGGGTCAAATTGCTTTCCTTGCGCGCCGTATGCACGAAGATTTAGCCTCTCAAGATGTTGCCGATTTAATTGAAAAAGCACATATTCACCAGGAAAACCACGCCGAAGACTGGGATCAATGGGACTGCGCCAATCTTTTTGAAATGGAAACCATGTACCGACATTATTGTCAGGTTGATGCGGATCTCATGGAAAAACGGGCCCATCTTTCTTATGAAGGGCGCCGCCGCCACCGTGCAGTTTTAAGAGCTAATGATTGGGACTCCGCTAAAGGCTTCCTGCAGGAGATGATTGATTTGCAGCGTGACATTGCAGAGTCAAAATGCCTGGTAGACAACGATGATTGCCCAGAAGGGGCTTATCAGGCTTTGATGCGGGAATATATTCCAGGCGCGCGGTTGAAGGAAGTTGATCGTCTATTCACTGATTATAAAAATAAGTTAGATGTTTTACTGCCTCAAATTATAAAAGCGCAGGCAAAACGTGAAAAACCGACACCATTTTCGGGGATGTTCCCTTCAGAATTACAGCTATGGCTCAATAAGTCCTTGCTTAAAGTTTTGGGGTTTGATTTCGAACGCGGGGGTCTTTATGAAACGGGGCATAATCCCGTTGAAGGGGGCACACCAGATGATACACGTCTGGTTATCAAAACCTCTGATACAGGTAATTTTTTGGAGTCGATGAAGTCCACCCTTCATGAAGGTGGGCACGGTCTTTATATTCAAGGACTGCCCCGAAAGCAGTGGCGTTATCAACCTGTAGGTCAGGATTTAGGCGCAGCCATGCAGGAATCTCAAGCTCTTCTGATAGAGATGATATTAGGGCGTATGCCTGAATTTTTTGATTATCTATCCCCTCGTGTTGAGGGATTATTTCAGAAATTTGGGGATACGGCGCTGTTGGCTAAAAATCTCTACGCTTTGAAAACCAATGTTCATGCGGATATTGACCGCAAACATGCTGACGAGGTGACCTATTTTTATCATATTAACATGCGTATGAAATTAGAGCGGGGGCTCATCAGTGGCAAATTAAAAGTAAAAGACCTACCCGAAGCTTGGAATGCTGAAGTTAAAGCTTTTACAGGAAAAGAACCAACAACCTATGCCCAAGGCTGCTTACAAGATGTTCATTGGTTTGTCGGTAAATTTGGCTATTACCCCGCCTATGCTTTAGGCCATATGATGGCTGCCCAAATTAATGATCGGATGAAACGTGATATTCAAAATCTGCCAGAGCTTGTGCGTCAGGGACAATTCATGCCCATCCGCAATTGGCTGAATACCCAAATTCATGCGAAAGGACGATTAAAGCGCAGTGATGAGCTTTTGGAAGAGGTTACGGGTCGTCCCTTGAGCGTAACGTCATTGATAAACCATTTAGAAGAACGTTATCTTCATGCGGCCTAAAAACTTTTGTTTATAAGCGCCTTAAAATCAGATTTATTTTTTTAAAAAATAGGGTAGAATCCAATTTGTATCGAATCCTTTGATACGTCCGCAATCGATCAAGATTGCATAATTGGAGTCCTTACCAATGGCTACTGCTAAAAAGAAACCTGCGGCGAAACCCGCTGCTGCTAAAAAACCTGCTGCAAAATTGGCTGCTGCTAAAAAATCTGCTGCCAAACCTGCTGCTGCTAAAAAACCTGCTGTGAAAAAGGCTGCTGCTAAAAAATCTGCTGCCAAGCCTGCCGCCGCTAAGAAACCTGCTGCAAAGAAACCAGCCGCCAAAATGGCTGCTGCGAAGAAGCCTGCCGCTGCTAAAAAACCTGCTGCAAAAAAAGGCGGTAAAAAATAATATTAATATAAAGCCTCTTGGGGCGTATATTTTCAACCCTGCTTTGTTTTTGACATGGCAGGGTTTTTATTATCGAAATATTACTTTCTTGCGTATTTTAAAAAGAATGAAAATGTCATGTTTTTGTCCTAATGAAAGGCGTATGATCCTGTCTGTATCAAATCGTTTGATACGACCGTAATCGCTTAAGATTACATTTTCGATGGAGAAATCGATGCAAAGTCAACCAGCACAAAAACCAGGCCAACCCCAAGCGGCGCAAAAACCAGGCCAATCACCGAGCAAGCCAGGTACCAAAAAGGGCGGTAAAAAGTAAAGCCTGAGGCTTGTTGTTATAAGACGTTAAGACCCTGCCATGCTGAAAGGCACGACAGGGTTTTATATTGATAAAAAGTAACTATCAAATCGTGACAGGCTTGCTGAAATATGCTTTAAAATAGGCCATGACACATTATATTTCAACGCGGGGCGGTGTGGCTCCTCAAGGGTTTACAGATGTTCTTTTACAGGGGCTCGCACCTGATGGTGGTCTTTATATTCCCGAAGAATTTCCTCAATTAGACATGGGACAACTCCGCTCAATGGCGGGTGTGCCCTATGCGGATATTGCTTATATGGTGACATCCTCGTTTATTGGGAATGATATCGCTCCTGCAACTTATAAGGCCATTTTAAAAGATGTTTACCAAAATTCCTTTGATCATGCCTGTGTGGCACCGCTTGTTCAAATTGGCCCCAATAGCTGGATTATGGAGCTATTTCACGGCCCCACTTTGGCTTTTAAAGATTATGCGCTTCAGCTGTTAGGACGGCTGTTTGACCATGTTCTGGAACAAAAGGGACAGCGCGTTACCATCGTAGGGGCAACTTCCGGGGATACGGGATCTGCGGCAATTGAAGCGTGCAAAGGGTGTAAAAATATTGACATTTTTATCCTTCATCCTGAAGGCCGTACGTCAGAAGTACAGCGCCGCCAAATGACAACTGTTGAGGCGCCGAATGTTCATAATATTGCGCTGAAAGGCACATTTGATGATTGCCAGAACATGGTGAAGGCCATGTTTAATGATAAGAAGTTTCGGGATGATATCAACATGTCAGCGGTTAACTCGATCAACTGGGCGCGTATTATGGCGCAAATCGTTTACTATGTGAGCGCTTCTGTCGCGCTTGGCGGGCCGTCTCGCAAAGTTTCTTTTGCTGTGCCAACGGGTAATTTTGGGAATGTCTATGCGGCTTATTGTGCCCGTCAAATGGGCTTGCCGGTTAAACGTCTGATTATCGGCTCAAACCGCAATGATATTCTGACCCGTTTTTTTGAAACAGGAACGATGAAAACAAACGTGGTTGAACCCTCTTTATCCCCCAGTATGGATATTCAAATCTCCAGTAATTTTGAACGTTACTTATGTGATCTTCTGGATCGCGATACTGAAGGTATCAAAAAACTGATGAAAGGCTTTAAAGACAAAGGAAGCTTTTCTATCGGTGCAGAACATATGGCCAGGGCACATAAAGAATTTGATGCTCACAGATGTAGTGATAACCAAACACATCAAATGATGCGCGCTTGCTATAAGGAAACAGGTTATATCCTTGATCCTCATACGGCTGTTGGCCTGTATGCGGGCTCACAGGTGCGGGAAGACCCTTCCGTACCGTTGGTGGCTTTGGCGTGTGCGCACCCAGCAAAATTTCCTGATGCGGTTGAAAAAGCGATTGGTATACGCCCACCCCTACCGCCCCATTTGGCTGATCTTTATGACCGTCCAGAATTTGTGATGCCACTTCCGAATGATTTGGCCAAAGTTCAGGATTTTGTAAGAAGTAATATAGAAAAATAAAAAAATGACTATCCAATCAACCACTTTAAAAAATGGCCTGCGGGTTATCACAGATACGGTAAACACTGTTGAATCTGTCGCCCTTGGGGTGTGGTGTGATGTTGGGACACGCCATGAGGATATGGCTCATAACGGCGTGGCACACATGGTTGAACATATGATGTTTAATGGTACAAAAAACCGCACCTCTAAAGATATTGTCCAACATATCGAAAGTGTGGGCGGTCAGATGAATGCGTATACCTCACGGGAAAATACCGCTTATTACGTCCACTTGCTGAAAGAAGATGCGCGTTTGGCTCTCGAAGTTATCAGTGATATGTTACAACATTCTGTCTTCCCCGATCATGAATTGGAAAAAGAACGCGGTGTCATTATTCAGGAAATAGGTATGACCAATGATACGCCAGATGATCTCGTTTTTGATTTATATCAGGAAACAGCCTATCCAGGTCAGGCGCTTGGTGCACCCATTTTAGGAACGGCGTCTATTATTGAAGCCATGAAAAAGGAAACGTTGTCAGGATATGTACAGCGTTTTTATACACCTAAAAATCTGGTTATTTCTGCGGCAGGAAATGTTTCACATGATGAGATTTTAACCTATGCACAGGATATGTTTGGTCATTTACCAGCCAATCAAAACACCCAATATCCTAAAGCGGATTATCAGGGCGGTGAGCATCGTGAGGATAAAGACCTTGAACAAAGCCATGTGGTTCTTGGGTTTCAGGGGGTACATAAAAGCCATCCTGATTACTACGCAGCAATGTTGCTATCGACAATTTTGGGCGGCGGGATGTCCTCCCGTTTGTTTCAGGAGGTGCGTGAGAAGCATGGCCTTGTTTATTCTGTCTATTCCTCTCATAGCGCCTATCAGGATGATGGACAGTTTGAAATTTATGCGGGGACAGGGCCTGATAAACTATCAAAACTTATTCCTGTTATTTGTGACGAACTTCAAAAAATTATTCAAACGCCTGTTGCGGAGGAAGAATTGGCACGGGCTCAATCACAAATTCGCTCCAGTATTCTCATGGGCCGTGAATCTATGCTGTCGCGCGCAAACCGTCAGGCAAAATATTTGATTAATTTTGATGAAGAAGTCGATATACAAAAAATATTAGAAAAAGTTTCTGCAGTGCAGGTTACAGATATCAGTAAAATGGCACAAAAAATATTCTCAAGTAAACCAACATTGGCGGCTCTTGGGCCTTTGGAAAAATTAGAATCTTATGCTCAAATTCAAGGTAGATTGGCCGCATAAAACAACACGTAAATCCATGCAGGGTGCTGTTTTATCCCGCTGTTTACGGGGCGCGCGTGTTACTTTAAAGCCCCCTTGTTTGAAGGATTATACGCAATGGTCTGACGTGCGGCTGAAAAACAAAGACTTTTTAACACGATATGAACCCGCCTGGCCGAAAGATTGTTTAACCTTGGAGTTTTTTGCACGGCGTTTGGCCCGTCAAGATAAAAACCGTCATGCAGGAGTCGGTGCTTATTTTCTTATTCACAAAGATTGCCAAATTATCGGAGGGGTCAATTTAAATAATATTCAAATGGGCGCGGCGCGACACGCATCATTAGGATATTGGTTAGATGAAGATTATCAAGGATTAGGGTATATGACCGAAGCTTTAAGCCTGATCATTGATTACGCATTTAATGTTTTAAAATTACGCCGCTTAAATGCGGCCTGCCTGCCTGAAAATGACCGCAGTATCAATATGTTGCTACGCTTAGGGTTTGAAGAAGAAGGATACGCCCAAAAATATTTTCAAATTAATGGCTGTTGGCAAGACCATCGTTTATTTGGCTTATGCAATAAGCAGTAATTTTTGTTCGGCTCTGTTTCTTAAGGATTCAGCTCTACTTTTTGAAAGACCAATTACAACACAATCTGATTCTTCCTTTAAAATCTCAGGAATTGGCATATCCAAAGCTTCGAATAATTTTGTGAGTTTTCCGACGCTGAAGAGGGTGCAGGACGTAGGTCTGGAATCTAAATCCGAATTAAGCTGTTGTAGCGTTTCTCTCAGCAGTTTTTGTTTATCTCTGGCTGTTTTGCTAAATGGAATAACGACATTCATGTGCGTATCAAATCACAAAATATAGTATTATGTCAATATTTTAAGCTTGACCAGTAACAGAAGATAATTGTTCAGGCGTGATTCCAATTGTTTTGAGACCTTGATCCCATATAGCGCTTCGATTTCTATTAAAAACCAAATCTGTTGTGGCGGGCAGGGTTAGCCACGCATTATCGCGGACTTCTTGTTCTAATTGCCCCGCGCCCCATCCCGCATACCCAAGGGCAAAAATCATATTTTGGGGGGATTGATCTTCGGTCAGGGCCGTAAGGGCGTCAATTGTGCCTGTGACATGAATATCTTCTTGAACTTCAATTGTATCACGTAATTTAAAATCGCCTGTGTGAACTAAAAATCCTCTGGCCGTTTCAACAGGTCCCCCAGAAAGTACAGGAAGATGTTCAAACCGTTTAGGTAGTGTGATGTTTGATTCAATTTCTAAATCTTTCAGTAACGTTCCAAATTCTAAACCAGATAAAACATTATTGATGACAATGCCCATGGCACCTTTTTCATCATGGGCACAAACATAGATGGCGGCCTTATGAAAGCGGGGATCTCCAATAGAAGGCATAGCCAATAATAAATGACCGTTTAAATAATGATCATTATTTGAAAAAAACTTACCCATGCCTAATATAATCCGCCTGTTCCTGTGAAGTTTGAATTGGGTTTTTCAACGGGGACGGTACGCTGCTCTCCATTGGGAACGTAAGGCGCAGGCTCGCGTGTATTATCATTTTTGGCGGGGCCGCCTTGACGGTTGGAGAAGTAAGAAAATGAATCGTCTGGATTATCTTCATCAGGTAGACCATAAATTTCGACATTGCCGTCATTGTAAACTGATGCGCCGCTATTATCATAGCCATAAGGATTCTCACCATAAGGATTGATTTGATCTTCTTCCCCAATCACCACGCCTTGATAATAATTATCGGGGTCAGGCTCTGTCCCTTTAACAAAAGACTCCCATATGGCGTCTTGATCTCCTGCGCTTGCGATGCGGCCTGTTTTGGAATTCACGCGAACATTTTTGATGCCAGGTGGCACACGGAACGGCGCGGGCAGTGTGTCCTTTAAAGCTTCTTTCATGAATTGCCCCCAGATCGGCGCGGCAACGGATGACCCAGTTTCCCGCTTCCCTAAAGATTTTGGGGTATCGAATCCTGCAAAAACGCCCACGACCAAATCAGGAGAAAAGCCAATAAACCATGTGTCTTTTGATTCATTGGTTGTTCCTGTTTTTCCTGCTAAAGGACGTCCTAAAGATTTAAGCCGTGTTGCTGTTCCACGCTGGACAACACCTTCCATGATCGAAACAATCTGGTAAGCGTTTTTTTCATCAGCAATCTGTTCACGTGTGTCTGATGGGGTAGGAGTGGGCTGTCCGTCCCAACGGATTAAATCCCCGCAATTGGCGCAAGGGCGCTGATCATAAGAAAAAACCGTTGCACCGCGGCGGTCTTGAATACGGTCTATAAAAGTTGGGGTAATTTTTTTACCGCCATTTACCAACATGCCATAAGCCGCTGTTAGTCTTAGCAAAGTGGTTTCATTCGCGCCCAATGCATAGGAAAGAAAAGGTTTCATATCATCGCCAATTTCAAATTTTTCGGCGTTTTCGATTATCTTTTCCATACCAATTTTATCTGCTAGGCGGACAGTCATCAGGTTTCTTGATTTTTCAACACCCATCCGTAAGGTCGATGGACCGTAATATTTGTTGGAATAATTGGTTGGCCGCCAGAAATTCCCAGGGGACTGCTCATAAACAAAAGGGGCATCTAACACCAAGGTTGAAGGGGTGTATCCATTTTCAAGCGCTGTTAAATAGACAAAAGGTTTAAATGCTGAACCAGGTTGACGTTTGGCTTGTGTTGCGCGGTTAAAACTTGAAGAACTTTGCGTCCATCCTCCTTGCATGGCAAGGACACGGCCCGTATGCGGGTTCATCACAATAATGGCACCTTGAACTTTTGGCACTTGTCGCAAGATCCATCCTTCTTTTGTTTTTTCAATAAGGATGACATCTCCTTTTGTCAGAACCTGATCGACATTGATAATTTCTGGTCCTAACGCGTAACAATCTTGCAGGCATTTGCGTGCCCATCTTAACCCCTCAAGAGGCAGCTGAATTTTTTCATTGGCGTTTAATCCAACCACGGCGCTGGTTTTTTGAAGATCTAAAACCACGCCCATTTGCCAGTTTTCCAACATGCCTTCAGGGATGGCAATTTTCTCCAAATCAATCGCCCAGTTATCCATTGATTTTAAATTCGCAACAGGGCCGCGCCATCCATGGCGCTTATCATAGTCACTCAGCCCATCACGTAAGGCTTTAACAGCGATGTTTTGTAATTTGGGATCCAAACTGGAACGAACGGCAAGACCCCCTTGATACAAACTTTCTTGTCCGTATTTATCTTTCAAAATGCGGCGAATTTCTTCAGCAAAGAAATCGGCTTCAACATTTTCGGCCATCATCCGTTTTTCAGTTACCAAAGGTTTGAGTTTGGCTTCTTCCGCTTCGGCTTTGGTAATATAACCATCATCGGCCATGCGCTCTATAACCCAGTTACGGCGACTGGTAGCCGCCTCTTTTCGGCGCACGGGATGGTAATTATTCGGGGCTTTGGGCAGGGCTGCCAGATAGGCGGCTTCTTCAATCGTTAGCTCATCCAAAGATTTGTTGAAATAAGATTGCGCCGCTGCGGCAACGCCATAGGCACGTTGGCCTAAAAATATTTCATTGAGGTAAAGCTCCAGAAGCTGTTCTTTGCTGAGTGCTTTTTCCATCCGCATGGCTAAAATGGCCTCTTTGATTTTGCGCTCATAAGAAACTTCATTGGTCAGCAAAAAGTTTTTTGCAACTTGCTGTGTAATGGTAGAGGCCCCGATTAACCGTTTACCAGAACCTGAGTTGCGAAGATTGGTGATCATTGCCCGGGCAATGGCATAAAAATCAACGCCGTTATGATCATAAAAATTTTGATCTTCTGCTGCTAAAAAAGCATTTTTCACTTGATCGGGAATTTTTTGAACAGGAACGAAAATTCTTTTTTCCTGCGCGTATTCGGCAAGTAAATTTCCATCCCCTGCATAAATCCGTGTGACAATAGACGGTTCATATTTTTTAAGTTGGTTATAATCAGGTAAATCGCGGCCATAATAATTTATGGCAAATGCAATAATTCCTACACCTGCGATTAAGCCAAGGAAACCTAGGGAAAATAACGCCAGAAAAATATTATAAAGCCATTTCATAGGGGCTATTTATGGCACAGCTTTACGGCCAAAAAAAGGAATAGTTTACGCTCTGAAGTTAGCGTGTTTCGTGATCGGGCCATCGGCGCGGCCATGGATAAATTGTTCAACGTAAGAATTGCCTGAATCATATAATTCTCCCACAGGTCCCGTCCAAATGATCCGTCCTTCGTGAATCATCGCGACATGGTCGGCAATTTTTCTGGCACTGGCCATGTCATGGGTGATAGTTAAGGCAGTTGCGCCCAGATCCTTCACACAATCCACAATCAAGTTGTTAATCACATCGGCCATAATGGGGTCTAATCCCGTTGTGGGTTCATCAAAGAAAATAATTTCGGGGTGGGTGGCAATGGCACGGGCAAGACTAACCCGTTTTTGCATTCCGCCAGAAAGTTCAGCAGGAAACAAATCTCCCGTTTGCGCTGTTAATCCCACCTGTTTTAATTTTTCTATGGCAATGGCATGGGCGCTATCACGGTCCATTTTTTTGCCCTGGATCAGACCGAAGGCAACATTTTCCCATACTTTCATGGAATCAAATAAGGCGCCGCCTTGAAACAGCATGCCAAATTTACCCATAAGCTCGTCACGGCCACGAGATTCCAGATTTGTCACTTCATTTCCATCAATTTTGATAGAACCGCTATCAGGATGGATTAATCCCAAAATACATTTCAGGGTAACGGATTTTCCTGTTCCAGATCCGCCAATAATGACCATGGACTCACCTGTTCCGACGTCTAGATCAATGCCGCTCAGAACGTGTTTCTCACCGAAGGATTTTTTGACGTTATTCAGTTCTATTTTGGGTATGTTCATGAGAAGAACACCTGCGTTAGAATGTAGTTAAAGATCAAAATCAAAATAGAGGCCGATACAACGGCGTAGGTTGTCGCTGTTCCTACACCTTGGGCGCCGCGGCCAGAATTAAATCCGTGGTAACACCCCATCATCGAAACAATAAAACCAAAGACACCCGCCTTTACCAGACCCGAAATAACATCCATTTTTTCAAGGATATCCCATGTTTGGGAGATGTAGTTCCCTGCTGAAAAATCGAGATTATAAATACTGACGATATAGCCGCCATAAATCCCGATAATATCTCCCACCAAAACAAGAAGAGGGAGCATTAATGTTCCTGCAATCACCCGCGGGGCAATCAGATATTTAAACGGATTAACCGATAAGGTGACCAAAGCGTCAATTTGTTCGGTAACGCGCATCGTGCCAATTTCTGCGGCGATGGAGGCTCCCACACGGCCTGCAACCATCAAACCAGCCAGAACAGGCGCAAGCTCCCGTGTGACAGACAGCGCCACCACGCCTGCGATAGCGCCTTCAGCATTAAACCGGGTAAATCCTGTATAGCTTTGTAGGGCAAGGACCATCCCCGTAAACAGAGCTGTCATCCCCACCACAGGCAGGGAGTAATATCCAATATCTATGAACTGGCGTAACATCAATTTAGGGTAGTAAGGTGGGGTTAACGTTTTTCCCGAAGCTGTTCCTACAAAAATGGCCATTTTTCCAATAGATTGAAAAAAGCTCAAAATCGAATGCCCTACCGCCTGACAAAGGGAGGTGGCAGTATTCATCGCGGTTTCCAGATGATTTGGGTTTGTATTGGACATAGGAAAATTTGTAGCTTTTTTCTAACTTATTGAAAAGTCTTAAATAACTAGGGCGTTAAATATAATGACGTTTATATCGCGTTCCTAAAGACGTTAGAATTTCATACCCAATTGTTCCTGCAGTTTTGGCTAAATCATCGACGGACTGGTGGGGTCCTAAAATTTCAATGGCTTCCCCTTGGACAGGTTGTTTGCCTTTGATGCCGCTCAAATCAATTGTGACTAAATCCATGGAGACGCGGCCTAAAACGGGGCAGGGCTGATTGTTGTAATAGACAACGGCTTTGTTACTGCCAGATCTTAAAAAACCATCCGCATAACCTAAGGCAATCGTTGCTGTACGCGTATCTTTTTTAAATTTATGACTGGCGGCATAGCCAATACTCTCCCCCTTACGACATTCCCGAATCTGGAGGATACGGGCATCCAGACGAATAACAGGGTTCATCGGGTTTTTGGTTTCTGGTGTAGGGTTACCCCCATAAAGCGCATAGCCAGGGCGCACCATGTCATAATGATAGTGGTTGTGACGAAAAAGCCCTGAAGAATTGGCCAGTGATTTTTTTGCTTGTGGGAAACGTACAGCAATATCGGCGAATAAATCTGCCTGGGCAATCGTTAATTCTAAGGCCCACCCTTCCGCCCAATCATCAGCAGCAACAAAATGACTTAAAATTGTTTGAACATCGATTCCTTCAAGTATTTCGCTATTATCGCGTAACGCCTGAAATTCCTTGGCACTCAGGCCTAATCTGTTCATGCCTGTGTCAAAATGCAAGAATGCAGGAAGTTTTTTATTTTTATCCTGTCCCTTAATTAAAGAATGTTTTTGCCATCTTTGAATATCATCAGGGGAGTTTAAAACAGGCGTAATCTGGTGCGCTGTGTACGTATTTTCAGCTCCTGTAAATAAACCACCTAAAACGGAAATCGGGGAAGTTTTATCGAATGTTCTAAAATGTAAGGCTTCATCAAGGGTGGCGACAAAAAATTGCGGGCATTTTTGTTTTTTAAGGGCTTTTGCCACCTGTTCTAAGCCTAAACCATAGGCGTTGGCCTTGATAACGCCTGCTACAGCGCAGTTTGACCCTGTTTTTTCCTGAAAAATCTGATAATTGGAGGCCAAAGCCCCCAGATCAACCGTTAAAACCGCGCTAGAGGTTAAAAAATCTTGCATTTTTTATTTTCCGTAATATATTATGTGTATGTTAGAAATAGATCATAACAGACTTTCAGAAGATCAAAAGAGGCTGGTAAGTGCTTTTAATGCGGCCGCACAATATTTTAAAGACCGCCTGTTAGGAAAAGTAAAAATTTCCACTGAACATGAACCATTGCCAGATTTAACCCATAATAGAACGGGAGAGCAGGCTAATAGTAAAATTGCTGAAGAGGCGATGGAGATCTTTAGGCAGCATAGTGCTTTCGAAAAACAAAGTTATTTTAATGCCATTAAAACAGGTGGAACAACAGATTCTCTAGGTCAATATTTTTTAGAAGAAGTTCAAATTGTTAAAAATTCAGATGACAAAACACGGATAGCCGAAGCGGCATACAGAAAAATTCTGACAGAATTATTGGTTGCAAGTATGACTGAACAAGCCTTGCCGATAGAATATATTCAAGGACAACTCAAGAGACTTGGCTTTGGTCCTTCAAATTAATCATACCGTTTTTCTAAATCACTAAATCTTGTGACACTAGATTCAAAGTGAAGGTTGACTGTGCCAATCGGGCCATGACGCTGCTTGGCAACAATCACATCGGCAACATTGGCGCAATCTCCCAAATCTTGTTGCCATTGGGCATAACGGTCATTAAATTTTCCATCATCCTCGCCTGCTTTTTTCTCTGGTTCTTCCCGGCTTAAATAATATTCGCGGCGATAAATAAACATGACGACGTCGGAGTCTTGTTCGATAGATCCTGATTCACGCAAATCAGATAACATTGGGCGTTTATCTTCGCGTTGTTCCACGGCACGTGAAAGCTGTGATAAAGCAATCACAGGGATATTCAATTCTTTGGCGATGGCTTTTAACCCTCGCGTAATTTCAGAAATTTCAAGCACGCGGTTGCCTTCCGATTGGCGAGAGCCAGATCCTTGCAACAATTGCAAATAGTCGATGACGAGCAGGTCAAGACCATGTTGGCGTTTGAGGCGCCGCGCACGTGTCCGCACTGCTCCAATTGACAATGCGGGGGTATCATCAATGTAAAGCGGAACTTGGCTAAGCTTTTGCGACGCTTCAACAAATTTTCTGAAATCACTTTCTTTGATGTTTCCTTTACGAATATCATCGCCCGAAATATTGGCTTCATCGGCAAGAATACGCGTAGCTAGCTGATCAGCCGACATCTCAAGAGAGAAAAACCCAACGCGTCCGCCTTGGGTGCCGCCGCTATTGGCGTAGGCTTTGGCGGCATTATAAGCAATGTTTACGGCAAGCGATGTTTTTCCCATAGAGGGGCGTGCGGCTAAAATTAATAGATCAGAATTATGAAGTCCGCCGAGCTTGTGGTCCAGATCATTTAATCCCGTGGTAATTCCTGTGACATGGCCATCGGCATGGAACGCCTTTTCGGCAATTTCAATCGCGGTTAAAACGGACTCTTTTAAAGTTTGGAAACCGCCTTGCGCAGTGCCTGATTCAGATAGTTTAAATAACCCGCTTTCGGCCTGTTCAATGATGGCTTGTGCGTCTTTATCAATTGAAAAATTAAAGGCTTCTGTATTGATATCCTGATTCATGCGAATAATTTCACGCCGCAAATAACGGTCGTAGATCGTTTGCGCATAATCATTGATGTTGTTCAGCAAAGGAACTTCATTGGCGAGTTCGGCAAGATATTGTGTACCGCCAACAGATTCTAACCCCTCATCTTTTTCAAAATAATCTTTCAGGGTGGTGTGCTTGGCTTCCAGGCCGCGCTCAATCATTTTTTCAATGGTTGCGTAAATATTTTGATGGGACGGATGTGAAAAATGGTGCGGCCGGACGAGGTCGTTAATCCGCTCTAAATTACTGTTATCAATAAGAAGCAGACCTAACAGCCCTTGTTCCGCATCAAAATTGTGGGGTAATTCTTGAAAGGTGCCATGGCCAGAAACGCCGCGCTGATTATTTTGTTCGCGGTCGTGAGTGGAGCTATGGGCTGGAAAAGTGGCTATATCTGAATTCATCTTAATTTTATGGCATAGGTCATCAGGGATTCGAAAATAATTATATCACATCCCCTGTGAATAACGGGGATGAAGTTTTTCCCTATAAAAGAAAACCCGCCGAAGGAGGCGGGTTTTGAATTTTTATTGTTTTACAGCGTAGAAATTATGCGTCTGCTTCTTCTGTAGAAGAGCCTTCTGCTGATGCTTCTACTTCTTCTTCAGCGGCAACAGCTTTTTTGGCTTTCTTCGCTTCAGCTTTTTTCTCTGCCTTGGCTTTTTCTTCCGCTTCTTCGGCGGCAGCTTTTGCTTCGGCTTCTTTTTCTGCTGCTAATGCCCCTTCTTCCATCAGATCCGCTTTTGAATCATTGGCAGGTGTTTTGGCTGCCATATCATCTTGCTCACCAATTAGGGCTTTACCTGTTTTGGCTTGTTTCTTCGCTTCATCTTCAGTACGGGCAATGTTGATTTTTACAGTTTCTTTCACTTCGGAGTGAAGGCTGATTACAACATCAAACAAACCAATTTCTTTGAAGTTTTGATTAAGAACAACCATGTTGCGTTCAATTTTTTCTTTTGCCACTTCGTTGATCGCTTCGGCGATGTCACGGGCAGTAACAGAACCATAAAGCTGACCGCCTTCACTGGCTTGACGAACTAAAATAACGCTTAATCCTTTTAGGGATTTTGCATGGGTTTCAGCTGCTTTTTTCTTTTCATTATTGATTTTTTCTAGACCCGCTTTTTGGGTTTCGAAATAGGCAATATTGGCATCTGTTGCACGCAACGCTTTGTTTTGTGGCAACAGATAATTTCTCGCATAACCAGGTTTAACATTCACAATGTCACCCATGGCACCGAGTTTTTCAATGCGTTCTAGCAATATAACTTGTGTAGCCATTTTCTTGTTCCTTATCTTTGAATGTTATCAGAGTCGTAATTGATATACGGCATTAACGCCATATAACGGGCACGCTTGATGGCCTGTGCCAATTCACGTTGTTTCTTTTGGGAAACATTCGTAATACGACTTGGCACCATTTTGCCGCGCTCTGAAATGTAACGGTTTAGGGTTTTTGTGTCTTTCCAATCAATCGCAGGGGCGTTTTCACCAGAAAACGGACACGCCTTTGTACGGCGAAAGAATGGTTTTGCTGTTGTTGGGGCGTCTGTAGCACTCATGATTATGCAGCCTCTCTTTTACTAAATGGTTTTTTATCTTGTCTGTCATCGCCTGTATCGCGTGCGGTTTTATCCATCACGATAGAAGGGCATTTTGACAGTTCATCTTCACGGATCGTCATGTAACGAAGAATATCTTCGTTCAAACGCATGGTCCGCTCAACTTCGTGGATCGCAGGGGCAACCACGTCACTTTCGATCAATACATAATGACCACGGCGGTTTTTCTTAATGCGATAAGCAAGATTGCGCAGTCCCCAGTTTTCAATTTTGTGAATTTTACCACCAGCTTCGGTGATAATTTTTGAATATCCATCGGTAAGGTCTTTTACTTGAGCATCACTCAAATCCTGACGTGCGATGAACACGGTCTCATAGTAAGGCATTTTCGTCTCCTCTCGGGTTAAATATTAGCTAGCCATGGCCTTCATTAGCTAGCGAGGTATGCGGCTTTATAGGGGGCTAAACCCCATAAATCAAGGAAAATCGACGAAAAATCAAAGAAAAACCCGTATCCAGATATTTGAGCCAGATACGGGTTGAAATCTAAAGGAGAGTTAAAATGTTAAAACTTAGTAATCCTTAAAGGCCCTGTTTGTTAATGGGGGCGGCCTTTCCCCTGGTTTTGGTGGTCCCCACAATGTTTGGCAATATAATTGGCCATAAACATCGACCACGGTGTTTTGCATTGTCTGGAACTGGCGCGGCTCGACGCTTTGCGCAAGATCGCACATAAATCATCATATGTAAGATGAGGGTCTTTCAATGCCCTTTGGAAAGAGGCTAAAGCCTGCGTACTCGCATAATCCGCATAATCCGAATTAATGTGTTGGCTTTCGCAACTCAAAGTATAGGCAAATCCCGTGTCCTCGAGAACTTTACGTACTTTTTCTTTTTTTACTGGCTTAGAACTCATTATCAATCACCTCCCTGGTTTGTTATGGTTATTAGGTATTGGTAACGCAGTCCTCTATTTTGTTTTCACATCCGCTAATACAAACAAATTTCTATGAAATCCTTGAATTCAAGGGACACACAAATGCAATGGCCTTTATCTAAACTAGGTCAATCACATCGTGTGAAAATCTGTTTGTATGAGTTTTAGTATACACAGATATGCGAAAAACGCTATTAAAAAATCGGATCTTATGCACAATTTGAAATAAAATAACCTGACGGAGGACAAGCAAAACCTAACCTCTTGACGTTATTCAGGATTCCGCCCATTCTGCGCGCAGTATAAATTTACGACAAGGTATTATTATGACACGTGCATTCATTTTTCCTGGGCAGGGCTCACAATTTATTGGGATGGGTAAAGATCTGGCCGAATCATTTCCAGAAGCCAGAACAACATTTGAGGAAGTTGATGACGCTCTGGGCCAAAATCTCTCTGGCCTGATGTTTGAAGGGGAAGAGGCTGACCTGAATATGACAGAAAATACGCAGCCCGCCTTGATGGCGGTGTCGATGGCGGTGGTCAATGTATTAAAGGGGCAGGGCGGCATTGATCTTTCAAAATCTTGTTCTTTCATGGCGGGGCATTCCTTAGGGGAATATTCGGCGCTAACGGCGGCGGGCACGCTTGCGCTGTCAGACACGGCGCGTCTTTTGAAAATTCGTGGGCAGGCCATGCAAAAGGCGGTACCTGTGGGTGTCGGGTCTATGGCTGCCATTTTGGGGCTAGATTTTGATGATGTGAAATCTATTGCGGATAAGGCCACCGCGCAGGCAGGTGAAGGTCTTATCTGCGAAGCGGCAAATGATAATTCCGTGGGTCAGGTCGTGGTCAGTGGCAATGGCGCCGCCGTTCAGATCGCTGTGGATCTGGCGACGCAGGCTGGGGCAAAACGTGCCGTTATCCTGCCCGTTAGTGCACCGTTCCATTGCGCGCTGATGGCGCCTGCGGCAACAGTCATGAAAGATGCATTGGCATCTGCCAACTTTTTGGCACCAATTGTTCCTATCGTGGCGAACGTAACTGCAAAGGGTGAAAATAATCCTGATATGCTGCGCAATCTTCTCGTTGATCAAATCACAGGTATGGTGCGCTGGCGTGAAAGCGTTCTATGGATGGGCAATAATGGCGTAACAGAAATGGTTGAACTCGGCGCAGGAAAAGTGCTGAACGGCTTGGTCAAACGCATCAATAAAGACATCGCCTGTGATTCTGTTGGTACGCCAGAGCAAGTGGAAGAGTTGATAAAAAAACTGGGTTAACCCATAAGAAAGCCACAGGCTTGAAGTAAGCCTACTTTTTTGGGATAGCTGACACTGTCCTTAACTTTGCCGAAATCTGTATCAGGAATTCCCATTCCTTTCAAAATACCTACGGCATTAAATGCTGCTTGTCTTTGGGCTTGAAAATTCCCATGAGTCGCAAAAGACGATGCTACCATGATAGGTTGTCCTTTTATGATTCCTTCGACGGTTATTTCACAAACGTATTGATAGGAGGGTTCTATGGTTTTATCTCGCCAATGCTTGCAGGTCACAGAAACGTCAAATAACTCTGTTAAGGCAACCAAATTCCATTTTGCACTGGGATCAATATTCATACACACCTTCCTTAAAAAGACGTTATATGAAGCCAAATTAAGATTACGTCAATAAAAATAGTTATAGGAAAACATTCCTTTATTTTGTGTTGTTTTTCTGCTATAGTGATGGACGGTTTGTTGAAACAATAGAACCGTCATTGCGAGGAGCCTTGCGACGAAGCAATCCAGTCTTGTATGGATGGATCTTGATCGTTTGCACTCACGATACAAATCATGACCCCCACCCCCCAATTCCCGTCAAACGAAAAGAGTAACTTGAATTCATCAGTGAAAACAAAAACTTATATTGGGCAAAAACAGGCTTTATGTTTCTTTTATCTTTGCGTAGTCTATGCAGGAAATTCAGAAGCACAAAGGAGATTGTAAGAGTATGTTTGATTTAACAGGAAAAACCGCGTTGATCACAGGGGCGACAGGTGGTATTGGCGGCGAAATTGCGAAGGCTTTGCACGCGCAAGGAGCGACGATTGCTATTTCTGGACGCAATAAAGACAAGCTTGATGCGCTGGCCAAGGAGCTAGGATCAAATGTTCACGCCATTGTTGCGGATCTTTCAAATGCTGAAGGTATTGCCGCACTTGTCAAAGATACGGAAGAGGCGATGGGACAAATTGATATCCTTGTTAATAATGCAGGACTAACCCGTGATAATCTTTCCATGCGGATGAAGGATGAAGAATGGAATGAAGTTCTGGATGTGAATTTAACGGCGCCTTTTATGCTCGCCAAGGCGTGCCAACGCGGGATGATGAAACGTCGTTTTGGGCGTATCATCAATATCTCTTCCGTTGTGGGGACAACGGGTAATCCAGGGCAGTGTAATTATGTGGCTTCTAAGGCAGGCATGATGGGATGGACCAAGGCGATGGGCATGGAAATCGCAAGCCGCGGCATTACTGTGAACTGTGTGGCGCCTGGCTTTATCGCTACGGCGATGACCGACGCGCTGGATGAGGGGCAGAAGGAAAAAATCAATGCCACTATTCCAATGGGCCGGATGGGCGCGCCGAATGAGATTGCGAGCGCCGTGGCATATCTCGCTTCTGACGAAGCGGCCTATGTGACGGGGGCTACCATCCATGTCAATGGCGGCATGGCGATGATTTGATGGGTAGGCGCAATTACGATCTTATCATTTTTGACTGCGACGGCACACTCGTTGATAGTGAATATTTAAACAATAAAGTCAGTTCAGATTTGTTGATTGAATTTGGGCTGACAGAATACACGCCTGAAAAATGTATTGATGAATTTGCAGGATCAACCTGGACAAATATCAAACTTCTTCTTGAAGACCGCCATAATTTGACATTACCGCCAGATTTTATTCAAACTTACATTGACCGTGTGCATATTGAAATGGAATCTGGATTAAAACCAATTCCAGGGGCGATGGATTTGGTAAAGGCTTCTTCTTCCAAGGGTAAAATATGTGTGGCGTCGAATGGGGAACGCTCGAACGTGATGAAGTCTTTATCTCTTCAGGGCTACAATGATTATTTCAGCGAGGAAAATATTTTTACCCGCATTCAGGTTCCAAACGGTAAACCTGCGCCAGACATCTTTTTATTTGCTGCGCAGAACATGGGTGTTAACCCGCAGGATTGTCTGGTCATTGAAGACAGCCCCACTGGGGTGCTTGCGGGGGTTGCTGCGGGCATGGATGTTTTCGGTTTTGTGGGGGCGTCCCACGATTCTGCGGTGCAGGAAAAAAGGTTAAAACAGGCAGGGACACAGGCAGTTTTTAGTGATTTTATCCACATAGCACAGGTGTTAGGATATTGAAAATATTGCAAAAAAGCCGCATGTGATGCAATTTGTACAAAATAACTTGCAATCATTCGACGGCTTGGTAAAGTCCGCCCCGAACTTAAGAAGTTTAAAATTAATTATTACTAACAAAAAAGAAAAGGGAATTCCCATGAGCGATATTGCTGACCGCGTAAAGAAAATTGTTGTTGAACACCTTGGTGTTGAAGAATCTAAAGTGAATGAAGGCGCAAGCTTCATTGATGATCTAGGTGCAGATTCATTGGATACTGTTGAACTTGTTATGGCGTTTGAAGAAGAATTTAAAGTTGAAATTCCTGATGATGCTGCGGAGAATATCCAAACCGTCGGAGATGCTGTAAAGTTCATCTCTGAAAATTCAGCAGCTTAATAACTGTAGTTTTTCTTCCTTCTTGCTGAGTGGAAGCTTAAATAATGCGTAGAGTTGTCGTCACAGGTATGGGCATGGTTTCTCCCCTTGGTGTAGGGGTGAAGCATAATTGGGATCTCATTACGGCAGGAAAAAGCGGGTTAAAAAATATCACCCACTTTGAATCGCCTTATAATGTCGACGACTTTGCTTCTAAAGTTGCAGGGGTTATTCCTAAAACCACTGACGAAAATCCTAAGAACGGTGAATTTAATCCTGATCTTTATGTTCCACCAAAGGATCAGAAGAAAATGGATCCATTCATCGTTTATGGGATGGCCGCTGCCGAGGAAGCGATTGCGGATTCGGGTTGGGTTCCCGCCAATGATGAACAGCGTGAACGCACAGGCGTCCTTGTTGGCGCGGGAATCGGGGGGCTCAGCACAATGTATGACAGTGCTGTGACTCTGTTAGAACGCGGTCCGCGGCGGTTATCGCCTTTTTGTATTCCTGCAATGCTGATTAATCTGGCGTCAGGTCACATTTCTATCAAACATGGCTATAAAGGACCGAACCACTCTGTAGTGACAGCTTGTTCAACAGGGGCGCATGCTATTGGGGATTCTGCGCGCCTTATTATGGTTGGAGATGCTGATGTGATGATCGCGGGTGGCGCAGAAGCAGCTGTCACGCCTTTGGGTGTTGGGGGGTTTGCGGCGGCACGTGCATTATCAACACAATATAATGATAATCCAGTAGCGGCCTCTCGTCCGTTTGATGAAGGGCGCGATGGGTTTGTCATCGCAGAAGGGGCGGGGGTTGTTGTTCTTGAGGAATATGAACACGCTAAAGCACGCGACGCAAAAATTTATGCCGAAGTCATTGGCTATGGTTTGTCTGGTGATGCCTATCACATCACAACACCTGCTGAAAATGGCGATGGGGGGTTCCGGGCGATGCGGGCAGCCTTGAAACGCGCAGAAATTAATCCTGAAGAAATTGATTATATCAATGCACATGGAACTTCTACTCCTGTGGGAGATGGTATTGAATGTACGGCTGTAAAACGTTTATTTGCGAATGCGCTTGATACACTTTCTATGTCATCAACCAAATCTGCGATTGGTCACTTACTTGGTGCGGCAGGGGCTGTTGAGGCGATTTACTCTATCAAGACCATTGAAACGGGTGTTATCGCACCAACATTGAATTTAGAAAATATCTCTGAACCTTGTCAGGGTTTAGATCTTGTCCCTAAAGTGGCAAAAGAGAAAAAAGTCACAACTGCCCTTTCCAATTCATTTGGTTTTGGTGGGACGAATGCATCTTTAGTTATGCGTAAAGTGTAATAATGGGGTTATAATATCCCCGCCATGAAAAATATTTTTTTATCCTTTTTATCAATACTATTTTTAGGTTGTGCTGCCGTTGCTGTTATCGGGGGGGTGGCTATTCACCATTATCTTTCTCCGTCTGAATTATCAGAACCAAAATTAGTCTTAATCGAGCGCGGAAAAGGTGTCAGTGCAATTGCCGAAACATTAAAAGAGCAAGGTGTTATTTCACAGCCGCTTCTTTTTAAAATTGCGGCACGGTTTAGCGATAGTTTAAAAGCGGGAGAGTATGAATTTCCCACTCAAATTTCCATGGCTGAAGTCATTCACATGATGGAAGAAGGCGATGTTTTCGACCGCAAAATCACAATTCCTGAGGGTCTGACAAGCTATCAAATTGTAAAACTTTTAAAGGCGCGTGAAGATTTAAGCGGAGAAATAATAGCTATTCCGAAGGAAGGCTCACTCCTTCCTGATACATACCATTTTGTAAATGGCGAAAGCCGCCAAGAAAAAATTAATCAAATGCAAGTTGCAATGACCACAGTTATTGAGGAGCTTTGGCCTCATCGGTCAGAAGATTTGCCTTTTAATACCAAAGAAGAGGCCCTGATTCTTGCTTCTATTGTTGAAAAGGAAACAGGCGTTCCTGAAGAGCGCGAACGTGTGGCAGGTGTTTTTATTAACCGGCTCAAACAAGGGATCGCTTTGCAAACAGACCCAACAATCATTTATGCCATTACAAAAGGAAAAATTAAAGATGAAGGAAAGGGGCCATTGGGTCGTCGCCTGCTCTCCAAGGATTTAGAAATCGATTCACCTTATAATACCTATAAGAATACAGGGTTGCCGCCCACGCCTATCGCTAACCCAGGTTATGCAGCAATTAAAGCAACTTTAAATCCAGAAAAGCATGATTATATTTTCTTTGTGGCGGATGGTACGGGGGGGCACGCTTTTGCCAAAACGCTTGCCGAACATAACGTCAATGTTGCGAAGTGGCGAAAAGTACGAAATTGAGGGGGAATAAAATGGAGCGGTGAAGGGATTAATAATTTAACCCTAATGGATTGATATAGTTCAAAATAATATAATTCGAACTATAGGAAGTCCCCCATTTGTGCCCCCAAGAAAGTTTATGCAATATCTTTTTTTGCCATTTTTTTCTTACGAGCCTTTTTGTTTTCTCTCTTGAGTTTGTAGTCATCTAAAAGCGTTGCAAGCCTTCCAATAACTTTATAATAGAACCAAGAATAATACTTTGCAGAGATAATGTTCTCATATTTCTCTGAATATTTTTTGTTTCGCCAACTTTCAATATCCAATACTTCAATATCTTCACAACCTAGTATGCCACTTTTAATTTTCTCACGTAATATTGTCTCTAAAGAATCTTTGCTTTCTAATGAATCTTTCGTTATTCCAAGTTCTTGAGCCCATTTAAATTCATACTCTCTAGGATAAATAGGAATTATTTCTTCTCTCCCCTTTTTAATCTTTAAATCAATAATATACTTTACGTTTTCACCGTATGCTTTTCCTTTATACAAGGAGCGCATAGGAAGTATTGTTGTGGTCATGTGATTTCGAAAAAAATCATAAGTAGGATTCCAATGTTTTATCCATGATTTAACAACATATTTCCCTTCTGATGTTGATAAAATAATCTGCCGTTTTGCCTTTTGATCCTTGAATAGTTGATTCATTCTGATGCGGCGCATGTTTACACTATAGAAATCTATGGGGTCATATTCTTTTTTGTAAACTTCAAACGGTTTTAAAATTAATGGCGCTTCTTCAAAGTCCTCAATTTCTATGTAATAGTTATGCCCAATTCTTAAATATACCCAAAAAATTATAACAGAGCGATCTTTAAGGTTTTCAAGCGTTAAGCTACTGATAAATTCATCCTCGCAAGCTATGCTATTGGTTGTAGTAAAAGAAGCCCTTATATTTTGTCCCTTTTTTAACCAGAATGTTTTTACAGTATAGATTAAAGCAATAATCGAAACGATTAATGCTGTGAGCGAAATTAATATGTCATTATCTGGTATCTGCATAAGCTTCAAACTTCCCTAGTTTTAAGACTGAACCACTGCAATGTGGTGTCACTCCACACAGTTACATCAAGTAGGTAACTGTGCCTTTGACCCCCTCCCGTCCCCCTTCGGGGGAGGCACACGCTTCTATTACCACTTATTTTTTATTTTTCTGCATTAGCAGTCGTAAAAATATCAATTCACCAATCTTTATGGGGTTTGAACAGTTTAAGCTAAGAGCTTGCTTTTTTCACCATTAAACAGCACTATTAAAGCAGGTTTGCTATTAGGCAATCCTGAGGCTTCAAAACCTCTCAATCATACGCGACTGGCATCAGCCGTTAGTGATGCAGTTTTCAAAAAGTGCGTCACAGGATGCCGCTCTTATGCCTTATGCCTTATGGCTAGGAGCGGCGGTTATGTCCAAAGCTATGGCCTAAAGGTCGTCGGCCATTTGTCGTGTGATTGATGGTTTTGAACTCCCAGCTGCCAAGAGGTTTTACCTCTGGGCAGTTTGTTCAGTTTTATGGGGAAAAACATGCGAATATTTACAACTTTATTATTTTTTAGCCTGACATCTGTACTGCTTTTTGCTTGTTCTACTCTACCGACCTCATTTACGAACGAAAATCTTATGAAGGTACATCAAGGTATGAGTTCAAACGAGATACTTAAAATGTTTGGTGAGCCTAAGAGCGTAGATGTTGCTGTATGTGGCATGCCACCTAACCAATGGACTTGTACGACTTGGGAATACGGCGAATTTCCCTATGATAGAGCAAGTTTTACATTTAGTGGAAAGCATAATTCTTTACAGCTAAACAATTTTAGCGTGGATAGAGATTAGCTGTAGTTCTTGTAGGCGTTGAGTTGCAGCTTCTTTTTGCTCGTCT
>Ga0116152_10000262_pt1 | contig 42636 bp, 37 predicted proteins | sample AD_UKC119_MetaG_FD_89894 | JGI IMG/M metagenome (GOLD analysis project Ga0116152, IMG submission 89894) | Active sludge microbial communities of municipal wastewater-treating anaerobic digesters from Hong Kong - AD_UKC119_MetaG | ecosystem: Engineered > Bioreactor > Anaerobic > Digestate... | reverse complement strand
GTCGTTCGTATTGATGACGATATAGCGACGATTGCGTTTGCGATGCCACACGGCATAAAGAAGATTTTAGAAAGTCATCCTGCATTAAGAAAAAAGAAAAACTAATCATAAGTATCTATCATAAGATAGGTGATCATATGATGTTAAATGAAGAACAAATGAAGGTGGTCAAAAGCAAAGATCCCTTCATTTTTTTATTAGCTGGAGCAGGATCCGGTAAGACACGTGTCATTGTAGAGCGTATAAAAAGTTTGTTAACTGAAGGTGTAAAACCACAAGATATTTTAGCGATCACATTTACTAGAAAAGCAAGTCATGAGATGAAAGAAAGATTGCATGAGGACGGACTTGCTATACACACCTTCCATCAACTCGCGTATATCACATTAAAAGAAGATCTTCGTATGACATTTGATTTAATCGATGAACGCATTTTAGATCATTACACACAAGATCAGTTATTGCAGGTTACGATGTATAAAAATAGTTTATATCAAACAAGAAAGCCAAAGATATATTTAGCATATCAAGAAGAACTTAGACAACACCAGCAGGTTGACTATGATGACTTACTCATTCTCTTTAATAAAGCCTTGCAGAAAGGACAGGTCAGCTTTTCATATCAATATATTTTTATTGATGAGTTTCAAGATACCAACTTATTGCAGTACGCATGCTTGAAAAAACTCATCAAACATAACACACATGTCTTAGCTGTTGGAGACCCCGATCAATCCATTTATCAGTTTAGAGGAGCATCATCACGCATCATCAATCAGTATGTCAAAGACTATCATGCTAGAGTAGAAAAACTAACGTACAATTATCGTTCATATCAATCCATCATTACAGCTGTAAATCGCTTAATTAAGAGAAATAACCGTTCCTATAAGAAAGAACTCAAACCAACCCATCAGAAAGAAGGAAATGTTTTTTCACTTCGCTTTAGAGATGATGAGAATGAAGCTTTGTGGCTTATATCACAGATAAAACTTGCGAATCAAAAAGGGATTAAGTTTGATCAAATAGCTATTCTTTATCGAAATCATCATCGGGCTTATCAGCTTATGATGACACTCCACGACGGTGAGATACCTTTTACAATTCATGATGATGAAACCACAGAACAAGATGGCATATCTTTGCTCACTATTCATCAAGCAAAAGGGCTAGAGTTTGATCTCGTTTTTATTATAGGTTGTGAGGATCATCTTTTACCTTCCAGACGAAACAATCAGATCAGTGCACTTGAAGAGGAGCGCAGATTAATGTTTGTTGCGATGACGAGGGCTAAACATATCTTATGTTTAACACATATTTCTCATGATGGTCAAAACCATCATTTCACATCATCACCCTTCATCTTGGAAAGTGGGATTAAATCCTCTAATCCCCAAAGAATTAGTGATATAATATCACTGGGTGATGAAAATGGACATCAAAAAACGCATCGATGAGCTTGTCAATATCATCAATCAAGCTAATATCGATTACCATACAAAGGATATGCCAACACTCACTGATTTTGAGTACGACCGGTTGTTAAAAGAATTGGTTGAACTGGAACATACATATCCACAATACAAACACGTAGACTCACCGACCGAAAAGATTGGTGGTTTTGTTTTAGATGGATTTGAAAAAGTGACACATCAAGTTCCTATGATGAGTCTATCTAACGTATTTGATGAAACAGAACTTAGAGCTTTTGATGAACGGATTAACAAAGTAACATCAGGCTATCATTACACAACAGAACTTAAAATTGATGGACTTGCTGTCAGTTTAGTTTATGAAGCAGGTCTTTTTAAACGTGCAGCTACCCGTGGTAATGGCGTTGTTGGTGAAGATATTACCCATAACGTTAAAACGATTAAAAGCTTACCCTTACGTTTATCAGAACCGATTGATATCGAAGTTCGTGGTGAAATTTATATGCCACATAAAAGTTTTAAACTGGCTAATGAAGAACGTATGAATAACGATGAAGCGTTGTTTGCTAATCCTAGAAATGCAGCAGCTGGTACCATTCGTCAATTAGATTCTAAAATTGTTGCTAAACGTCAATTAGATATGTTTGTCTATACGATTGTCGATGCAAAAGAATATGTCAGTACACAATATGAAGCGTTAACGTATTTATCATCTTTAGGTTTTAAAGTTAACCCTCATTTTAAATTGTGTAAGCATGTTGATGAGCTTATTCAAACCATAGATTCATACGATCATCTTAGAAAAACTTTACCTTATGATACCGATGGTGTCGTGATTAAAGTCAATGAATTTAACTTATACGACCTCATTGGTTATACTGCTAAATTCCCTAAATGGGCAACAGCATACAAGTTCCAAGCAGAACAAGTTGAAACGTTATTAAAAGATATTACATTCCAAATTGGACGTACAGGTGTTGTTACACCGGTTGCTGAATTAGAACCTGTTTTTGTATCAGGAACAACCGTTGCACGTGCTACACTTCATAATGAGGACTATATTTTAGCTAAAGACATTCGTATTGGTGATTTTGTTATTGTACATAAAGCAGGAGAAATTATTCCTGAAGTTGTCCAAGTTAACACGGATAAACGAAAAGGACAATTACCTTTTACGATGATTGAAACATGTCCAGTTTGTGGATCCAAGCTTGAAAGAAAACCTGGTGAAGCAGATTATTATTGTCAAAATTCAGAATGTCCAGGAAAAAATATTAATACACTGATTCATTTTGCATCACGTCAAGCAATGGATATCGATACACTGGGCGAAAAGGTTGTTGAAATCTTACACGAACTTGGATATCTTAATCAAATCGTTGATATCTATAATCTCTACATGTTTAAAGATGAACTTAAAGAGATTCCTGGATTTGGTGACAAAAAAGTTGAAAAATTATTAACAGCGATTGAGCACAGTAAAAACCAAACATTAGATCGTCTGATCTTTGGTTTAGGTATAAAGCATGTTGGTGCGAAAGTAGCCAAATTACTCATCAAACAATATCCTTCCATGGATTTATTGATGCATGCAAACTATGATGATCTCATTCAAATGAGTGATATTGGTGGTATGATTGCAACATCAATCGTTTCATATTTTAGTGATCCAAAAAATGTAGAGCATATTGAGCTTCTTAAACAAAAAGGATTAAACATGACGCATGAAAAAGAAGACGTTGTCGAACATGCGTTTAATGGTAAGACGCTTGTCTTAACGGGGAAACTATCGCTTTTTTCTCGTGATCAAGCATCTGACATCATAGAAAAACTTGGTGGAAAGGTAGCCTCTTCTGTATCAGCAAAAACTGATTTTGTTGTTGCAGGTGAAGATGCTGGTTCGAAGCTTAAAAAAGCACAAGAACTCGGCGTAAAAGTCATCGATGAAGAAGCATTTAAGGTGATGATTGATGGATTATATTAAAGTACACGGTGCTCGAGAAAATAATCTTCAGAACATCGATATTGAAATACCTAAAAACAAACTTGTCGTCATGACAGGTATTTCTGGTTCTGGTAAGAGTTCATTAGCGTTTGATACCCTTTATCAAGAAGGACAACGTCGTTACATGGAATCTTTATCCGCGTATGCAAGACAGTTTTTAGGTAACTTTGAAAAACCTGATGTCGATAATATCGAGGGTTTATCGCCATCGATTTCAATCGACCAAAAAACAACATCAAATAATCCACGATCAACCGTGGGGACTGTGACTGAAATCTATGATTATCTACGTTTGTTATATGCAAGAGTGGGTATTCCTTATTGTCCGGGAACTGACGAACCACTTACTAAACAAACCATTGAAGAAATGACACTTCGTGTTTTATCACTTAAAGAAGGTTCACGTGTTGTTATTATGGCACCTGTTGTTGAAAGACAAAAGGGAACCCATAAGAAACTGGCTGAACAATATCTGAAAGATGGCTTCACCAGAGCTTTTATTGATGGTGAACAAATCTCTCTTGAAGAGATGCCTGAACTGGATAAGAATAAGAATCATGATTTCTATTTGGTCATTGATCGTCTTATCATCAAAGAGGGTATTCGTTCAAGAGTCTATGATGCATTAGAACTTGCTGCTAAACTAGCTTCAGGAAAAACCAAGGTTTTAGTAGGAAGTGATGCATTTTTAAACTTCAATCAAAATTATGCATGTGGTGATCAAAACTTTACTATTCCTGATCTTGAACCAAGACTGTTTTCATTTAATACACCCATTGGGGCATGTCCATACTGCAATGGTTTAGGATTAAAGCTTGAAGTTGCTGAAGAACTTGTTGTCAATCCTGAAAAAGGACTACTTGATGGCGGTATCATTCCTTATAAGAATAATGATACAGATAACTTAAACAATGCCATGATTGAAGAGTTGTGCAAAGTTTATGATATCGATATCGCTCAGCCTATTGCTAATATACCTAAAGACAAACTAAACTATGTTCTTTATGGCTCACCTGATCAAATTCATTTTAAAATGCGTTCTTCATCAGGAAGACTCCATGAAAAAGTGGATTACTTCGAAGGTATCATCAATAACTTATCCCGTCGTTATCGTGAAACAACTTCTGAATGGATTCGTACATGGATTGAAGGGTTCATGACAGAATCTGAATGTCCAGTGTGTCATGGTGCTAGATTAAATGAACAAGCATTAAGTGTTCGTATCGGTGGTAAAAATATTGATCAGTTAACACGTTTATCCATCGATGATACTATTACATTCTTAAGTCATCTGACATTAAATCCCGAACAACAAAAAATTGCAAGATTAGCTTTGCAAGAAATTATTAGTAGATTAAGTTTCCTTCAAGATGTTGGACTTGGTTATTTAACCTTGGCGAGATCTGCAGGAACATTATCTGGTGGTGAAGCACAACGTATTAGACTTGCAACCCAAATTGGGTCTAAATTAACAGGTGTTTTATATGTTCTTGATGAACCATCGATTGGACTACATCAAAGAGATAACCACAAACTTATTGAAACGCTTAAGAAAATGCGTGATCTAGGTAATACACTGGTCGTTGTTGAACACGATCATGAGACCATGCTAGAAAGTGACTACTTAATTGATATTGGTCCAGGTGCAGGTAAGCACGGAGGTCTTGTAGTTGCTGCAGGTACACCTGAGGAAGTTATGGATAATCCAGACAGTATCACTGGACGGTATTTAAAAGGATTAGAAAAAGTCGAAGTCCCTTCAAAGCGTAGGGAAGGAACGGGCCAAGATATTTTAGTGATGGGTGCGAAAGAAAACAATCTTAAAGATATTTCTGTTGCATTTCCTGTGGGTAAACTAACAGTTGTGACTGGTGTATCAGGATCTGGTAAATCAACACTCGTTAATGAGATCTTGATGAAGGGTCTTCAACAGAAGCACTATAAAACAAAAGATAAACCCGGTCTACACTCAGCCATTAATGATCACCATTTAATTGATCGCGTCATCGAGATTTCACAATCACCTATTGGACGTACACCACGCAGTAACCCTGCAACGTATACAGGTGTCTTTGATGACATCAGAGACCTTTACTCTCAAACCACTGAAGCGAAAGCTAGAGGATATGAGAAAGGAAGATTCTCATTTAATGTGCGCGGAGGTCGTTGTGAAGCGTGTGCTGGTGATGGTGTGAAAAAGATATCGATGCATTTCTTACCCGATGTCTATGTGCCCTGTGAAGTATGTGGAGGTACAAGATATAATCATGAAACCCTGCAGGTTAAATACCGCGGGAAAAATATTTCTGATGTTTTAGATATGACAGTTGAAGAAGCGCTATTCTTCTTTGAAAATCATCCTAAAATTCACCATAAGATGAAGACACTGTATGATGTTGGATTGGATTATATCACGCTTGGTCAAGCAGCAACTACCTTATCAGGTGGTGAGGCACAACGCGTGAAACTAGCGAGTGAACTCTATCGCAGAATTACACCTTCATCCATTTATATCTTAGACGAACCGACAACAGGACTTCATACAGACGATGTTAAACGGTTATTAAAAGTTCTTCATCGCATTGTTGATGAAGGGGCTACCATGGTCATTATTGAACATAATCTTGATGTCATTAAGAATGCGGATTATATCATTGATTTGGGACCTGAGGGTGGCGATGCCGGTGGTGAAGTGATTGCTACTGGAACACCTGAAGACATTGCGAAAGTTGAAAGGTCTTATACAGGCCAGTATTTGAAAGAAGCTTTAAAAGTTTAAAAAAATAAACTATTTTGTTATAATAACACATTGGGGGATGTCATATGGACCAAAAACCGGATAAAGATCCGAACAAGCTTACTGAAGAAGAAATCAAAGAAATCTTCGAGAAAATCAAAAATCAAAAAAAATCAAATAATCAACTCAGTGTAACACTTGGTTTTCTGTTGCACAAAAACTATGTGATCCACCTCGGGTTATCACTCGCGGTGAACCTCTTAATTTTTGCTGTGGTTTTAGGTCTTGCCATTGGTATTGATATGCCACTTGTTGACATGACGCTTCCTGGATTTCTATTTGCTGTCATCCTTTTGACACTTTTTGAAAACTTTGTCAAAATTCTATTATTTAAATATGCGACACGCTTAATGATCTTCAGTATGGGTTTATTATCGGTTGCAGTTCAAATTATCATTTTATATATCATTGATGTCATATTGTCTGAAGGGTTCCATTTCATTGGTATTGATCGCCTTATGGCATTTGCGTTCATCTTTTCCATCTTGAGATTAATTATCTCGGTGTATTTAAGACGAATGCTTTATAACGAAAAAATCGTTTTTATAGGAGGTAAAAAATGAAACTTAAGGTCAAACATATCATCAGAGACTTAAATTTGTCACTGCTGAATGACCCAAGCTGCATGGCTAGAGAGATTAAATCGGAAATGTTATCTCGTCCAGGTGTCGAACTTGCTGGCTTCTTAGATTTCTTTGATCCAGAAAGACTTATTCTCATCGGTTCGAAAGAAGCACATTTCTTAGATAAACTTCCCTATGACATCAGAAGACAACGCGTGGAAGATCTTTTCATGAAGAATCCTCCTGGTGTGATTTACTCAGTTAACGTGGACATTGAAGACGATGTGATTCAACTCGGTAATAAATATCAAGTAGCCATCTTAAAGAGTCAATCACGAACGACACCATTATCTGGATCACTCTATCAATATTTACATAGTAAGTTAGCTCCACGTACCTCTATGCATGGCGTCTTACTCGATATTCATGGTCTAGGTACACTTATTACTGGTAAATCAGGTATTGGTAAAAGTGAAACAGCACTTGAACTGATCAAACGTGGACATATCTTAATCAGTGATGACCGTGTCGATATTTTCGAAGCTGCACCAGGTGTTTTAATTGGATCAGCTCCTAAAATATTGGAAAAATATATTGAAGTTCGTGGTATCGGTATTGTCGATGTTGTTCAAATGTTTGGTGCAGGTGCTTACCGTGAAAACAAGAAAGTTCGATTGGTTGTTGAACTTGAACATTGGAAAAAGGGTAAACAATATGATCGTTTAGGAATTGATACCGAAACCATCAAAATCTTTAATACCGAAATTGCAAAAATTACGATACCCGTATTACCAGGACGTAATGTTGCGACACTCGTAGAATCAGCAGCGATGAATCAAAAGTTAAAATATTTAGGATATAATGCAGCGTATGAATTGACACAAGCCGTTTCACTTCGTGCCGCAGGAAAGATGAGGGATGATGATGACGAAGATTAAAGAGTTTTTCTCAAAAAGTACAGATGCAAGAAACTATACCATAGGTTTTAGTGCCTTTATCATTGTTTTATTATTAGCAATCCTAACACAGGATGGAACACCTTATAACCCAACTGCACTTGACTTAGGTTTTGCACAAGTTCAGTGGTATGCTGTCTTTATCTTAACAGGATTAAGTATTGGAGCTTTTCTCGCTCATGAAGAATTTAAGCGTGTTGGGTGGAATACAGATTTATTGTTCGATGCACTTTTATGGGCAGTTCCACTATCTATTGTTGGTTCACGTTTATATTATGTAATCTTTGATCCAAATCCTAATTATGATTCATTCATGGATGTAATCAATATCACCAACGGTGGCTTATCGATTCATGGTGCTGTTATCACAGCGTTTACATTTGTTTTCTTTTTCACAAGAAAGAAGAAAATTAGTTTTTGGTTACTAACGGATATTTTGGCCATCGGTTTTCTTGTTGGTCAAATTGTGGGCAGATGGGGAAACTTCATGAATCAAGAAGCGTATGGCCCTCAGATTCAATCTGAGTTTATCTTAAGTCTTCTTCCGGCATTCATTGAAGATCAGATGGTTATTGGTGGTATCATCCATCACCCCACTTATCTCTATGAAGGATTATGGAATTTTGCTGGACTCATTTTCTTACTTGTTGCTAGAAGAAAACGTTGGTTTAAAGTCGGCGATATGATGGGTTTATATTTAATTTGGTATGGTCTAGGACGTGGTGCGATTATTGAACCTCTTAGAACCGGAGGAGATCCGGGAGATGCATTACGCATGTTTGGGCTACCAACCAATGTGATCTTATCGTTAACGTTATTTATGTTGGGTGGTGTAGCACTCATTGTTGCTAAACACTATCTCATTAAAGATCAAAAGTATTATAAAGATATGTTGGTCGCAGACCATGATTAAGTGTGTTTTATTTGATTTAGATGGGACACTCATTCAGACAACGGAGATTATTCTAGATGCATTCCGTGTCACATTTAATAAGTTTTTTCCAGAATTAACGTTAACGGATGAAACCTATACCAACATGCTTGGACAGACGCTATTTACAACATTTGGTTACTACGCAGACTCAAAAGAAAAAGTTGATGAGATGGTAGCCTTCTATCGTCTTTATTCAAACGATTTGATTGAACAAGGGTTACAAGCTTATCCAGGTGCTGAAGAAACACTTCGCTATCTTAAGAAAAAGAAAATCAAAGTGGGTATCGTCACATCAAAGATGAGACATGTGGCTACACATCATTTAGAGTTAACACATTTACTTGAGTGGATTGATGGTATCATCGGTTATGAAGATGTGACAGAACATAAACCATCACCTGAACCCATACAAAAAGCATTAGCACTTCTTCAAGCAAAAGAAGAGGAAACCATTTATGTCGGTGATCATGAAAATGATATTATCGCCGCACAAAAAGCAGGTATTTCTACCTGTGCTGTGACTTATAGTCACCGCTTAAGAGAAATGTTATCTTATCGTCCAGATTATGTGATCGATGAGTTAAAACATATGAAAGATGTTATTTAAGAGGAGAGTTAAACATGTTATACGATGTATTAATTATTGGAACCGGTCCTGCGGGAATTACAGCAGGGATATACGCAAAACGAGCTAACTTAAAAGTTGCTATGTTTGAAAAGGACACACCAGGTGGTCAACTTTCAAAATACAACGAAATAGAAAACTATACAGGGGCTAAAAAAGTTGCAGGTTATGAATTAGCAACGATGATGATTGATCATGCATATCAATTAGATATCGAAGTAATCTATGATGAAGTTACGAAAGTCGAAATTGATGGTCAAATTAAAAAAGTGGTTACACCAAGTGCAACCTATGAAACCAAAGCGGTTATTATCGCATCAGGTAATGTCCCAAGACGTTTAGGTGTTGAAAATGAAGATGCTTTAGCAATGAATGGTATCAGCTGGTGTGCGATTTGTGATGGACCACTTTATAAAGGAAGAAAATTAGTTGTTGTAGGTGGCGGTAACTCAGCTGTTGAAGAAGCAGCATATCTTGCAACCTTAGCAACTCATGTCACTGTTGTTCAAAACCTTGATGATTTAACTGCAGATCCCAAAGCTCAAGATATTTTAAGAAGTATGCCAAATGTTGACTTTAGATATGGGTCAGTTGTATCTAAGTTTGAAATGGAAAACAATACCTTAACAGGCGTCACCATTCAAAATAAGAATGGTGAAAAAGAAACCATTTCTGCAGAAGGCGTGTTTGAATATGTAGGTCTAATTCCTGTAACAACCTTTGTTAAAGATTTAGGTATCACAAATGATTGGGGTTATGTCATCGCGAATGAAAAGATGGAAACAAAAGTTCCTGGCATTTATGCAGCTGGTGATGTGACCGTTAAACAAATTCGTCAGGTCATTACTGCAGCTTCAGATGGTGCGATTGCTGCACAAAATGCCTTGAAATATATTGAATCTTGGAAGAAGTAATTCATGAGTTTTGCGAAAACCGTCAAAGAGGAACTCGTTTCGGTTCCCGTTGAGTTAGATGAACAGCTTGCAGAGTTTTCTGCGTTTATCAACCTCAATGCAGAATTTCATATTGAAAACAAGCAAAAAATGCTTGATTTCAAAACTAACAATCCAACCGTTGCCAAACGGTTTTTGCAATTAGTAAGATCGTTATATCAAGCTGAAACAAGTTTGATTACTCAGCGCATCAATAAGCTTAATCAACGCAACGCGATCATCATTCGTATTCAATCAAAAGTTGAAGATATCGTAAATGAACATAGCTTACTTGATAGTCCGATTGAAAACCAAGAGTTAACAACAGCTACACCGGAAGCTAAACAAGCTTTCTTAAGAGCTGCATTTCTTTCAGGTGGTTCTGTGAATCATCCTAAAACAGCGGAATATCATTTAGAAATCTACACAAGAGATCCTGAACAAGCAGTATTCTTACAATCTGTTATGAATTACTTTGATCTTAATGCGAAAATAACAAAAAGACGTCAAGGGTTTATTTGCTATCTAAAAGATGCAGAAGGCATCAGTGACTTTTTGCAGATTGTAGGTGCTCAAAACTCGGTATTCCATTTTGAAGATGTTCGTATCAAAAGAGACTTTAATAACTCGATTAACCGTGTGATGAATATGGAAATCGCAAATGAAAAGAAAGCAATTGTTGCTGCTAACGAACAACTCAAAGATATCGAAATCGTCTTAACCTATGTTCCTGAAAGTCAAATTGATGCAAAAAGTAGACAGGTGATCGAACTTAGAAAGATGTATCCTGAAGCAAGTCTCAAAGAACTTGTTGATCTATTTGAAGAAACATATCATGATCACATCAGCAAATCAGGATTAAACCACAGACTTGTTAAGATTAAACAGATGGCAAAAGAGATTAAGGAGGGCCTATCATGATTCAAGGCATTGGTATTGATTTAGTAGAACTTAATCGAATAAAAGAGTTACTAAGCGATCGTTTTATTGATCGCATCTTATCACCTGAAGAAAAAAAGATGTATTTAAACATTGCAGCTGAGAATACGAAACTATCCTTTATCGGTGGAAGATTTGCAGCAAAAGAAGCGTTATTTAAAGCGATATCCAAGGGAAATGGAACAGCATATTACACTGATTTTTCGATTTTAAACGAAGATCATGGACAACCCTATGTCGTTTCTGATCATTTTAAGGAAGACGAAATCGTACATATCAGCATCACACATACAGATCAATATGCCATTGCTTATGTCATCATTGAAAAACTTTAACATAATATCTCACAAAGTTGTATTTTAATCATGTATTCGGTATAATTCATATGAAGAGGATGTGACACTATGGCAAGAGTTCAACAAACGCAACAGGCCAACAAAAATAAGCAAGACAAATCAGTTAAAAACAAGCAACAGCCAACAAGTAAGCAGGAACTTGCAAAAACAAATAAAAAACGTGAACCCAGTAAAAATGAAATCTTATTTTTACGCGCTGGTATGTTCGTTATTGTTCTAACGTTAATTACCACAGCAATTGTCTTCACCATTCAGTATTTCATGAATAAGGATGAAGAACCTGCAGTATTTGAAGATTACATCAGCATCACAGCTACTGACTTAACCTACTTGATGGGATATGATAGTAATTCAGGTGTTTATGGTGATTTCACGTATTTCCAAGGTAAAGAGGAATATGAAGATCTCTTTGATTTGATTAACACAAACAATGAAATTTATGTTTATTTCTACAGTGCTTCATCATTAAACGATGAGATTGTTAATTTGATTAAAGATACCGATCTAGAAGGTAAAGCATTCTTCTTGGTTGATCTTGATACCGAAGCGAGTGCATTAGCTAATGCCAGCTATAGTCACTTAAATCTTGATTTAGAAAAAGAAAACTTACTTCTCACATTCAATGTTGAATTACAAGAATTCCAAATTGAAGTTAGAGTATCCGATATCCTAAGAGAAATTCCAAGAATCTAACAAAAACAAAAAGGGCATTGCCCTTTTGTGCTATTAAGAGGTATAAAGATGAACGAACAAATTTTATTAGACATTCAAAAAACATTAAGTATTCCGATGAAAAGCATCACGACTGTGCTTGGCTTATTAGAAGAAGGAAACACCATTCCTTTTATTGCGAGATATCGTAAAGAGGCTACAGGCGGTCTTGATGAAGAACAGATCAATGAAATCTATAAGACGTGGGAATATCAAAACAATCTGCTTAAACGTAAAGAAGATGTCATCCGTTTGATTGACGAAAAAGGTATGTTAACGGAAGATCTTAAGCAAGAGATCTTAAAAGCTCAAAAGCTTGTTGAAGTGGAAGATCTTTATCGTCCATTTAAAGAAAAGAAAAAGACAAAAGCAACTGAAGCGATTGCTAAAGGACTTGAACCTCTTGCTAATTTCATGATGATGTTCTTGGATGATGATGTCATGAAAGAAGCAAAGAAATATGTTAAAGATGATGTCAAAGATGAAATGGAAGCTATTGAAGGTGCGAAGTACATCATTGCTGAAATGATCTCTGATGATGCCAACTATCGTAAAGCACTTCGTCAAGAAATGGTGAACCATGGACTTGTCGTTACATCTGTTAAGAAAAACGCGGTTGACGATAAGAAAACATATGAAATGTATTATGAGTATCAAGAACCTGTTTCTAAGATTAGACCTCATCGTGTTTTAGCGATTAATCGTGCAGAAAATGAAAAAGTTCTTACTGTTAAGATTGATACAGATAAAGAAAGAATGACATCCTATCTTGAAAGAAAGATTATCAGACGCGAATCATCACCTTCTGCTTTATATATTAAAGAAGCGATTGATGATGCGTTAAAACGATTAATTTATCCATCATTAGAAAGAGAAGTTAGAGCAGAGCTTACTGACAAAGGTGAAGAACAAGCCATTGAAGTTTTCTCAGATAACTTACAAAAACTACTTCTACAACCACCGATGAAAGGTAAAGTTGTTTTAGGTATCGACCCTGCATTTAGAACCGGCTGCAAACTCTCAGTCGTTAATGAGCAAGGAACCGTATTAGAAAAAGGCGTCATCTATCCACATGAAAAAACATTAGGTGGCAGAATCACAGATGAACAAATCATTGAATCCCAACGTAAACTTCTTTTACTCATTAAAAAATATAAAGTTGAAATCATTGCCATTGGTAATGGTACAGCATCAAGAGAAACAGAAAGCTTTGTAGCAAACTTGATTAAGTCAACAGGTATGAAATCACAATACGTGATCGTCAATGAAGCAGGTGCATCTGTTTATTCAGCATCTGAGTTAGCAAGAGAAGAATTCCCTGATTTCTCAGTTGAAGAAAGATCAGCAGCTTCCATAGCAAGACGTCTACAAGATCCACTTTCTGAACTTGTTAAAATTGACCCTAAATCTATCGGTGTTGGTCAATACCAACACGATGTGACACCTAAGAAATTAAATGAATCATTAAACTTTGTTGTGACACAAGCAGTTAACCAAGTGGGTGTCAACGTGAATACAGCATCAAAGGCACTTTTGATGTATGTCTCAGGTTTAAATAAATCAACAGCTGAAAACATTGTTAAATATCGTGATCAATCAGGTAAGTTTATTCGTAGAGAAGACTTATTAAAAGTTCCTAAATTAGGTGGAAAAACCTATGAACAATCCATTGGTTTCTTGCGTATTCCTGATGGTGATGAAGCACTTGATATGACATCTGTCCACCCTGAGTCCTATGGTTTCGCAAAAGCGATTATGATGCGATATAACATCACAGGCGATATGTTTGGTAAAGATGAAGTTAAAGAGATTGTTAAATCGATTGACCGCAATAAACTAAAGAATGAATTAGGTGTTGACAAGTATACTTTAGATGATATTTTAGATGCCTTTGTAGCACCTTTAAGAGACCCTAGAGATCAGTATGCTCAACCACTTCTAAGAAGTGATATCATGAAGTTAGAAGACCTAACGATTGGTATGGAATTAGAAGGTACAGTTAGAAATGTTGTTGACTTTGGAGCGTTCATCGATATCGGATTAAAAGAAGATGGTCTACTTCACATCTCTAAGATTAGTAAATCATACATTAAGCATCCGAAGGATGTCTTAAATGTAGGAGATATTGTTAAGGTTTACGTCTTAAATATTGACTTAGTCAAAGGTAAAGTCGGATTAACAATGTTAAAAGATACACTATAAAAAGCTCCATGGTGAGCTTTTTCTTTGGGAATATGAAGCATCACTTGATGGATGTGCTAAGTCGTTCAAAATAGATTAAGAAATGAACTGTTCACATCCATCAATTAATTTCTTTAAATGGTTGACAAAGATGAAAAAATACGCTATTCTATAAAGGCGTTCAAATGCAATAAAAGACTTTGGTTGGAGTAATACTCAAGTGGCTAAAGAGGCGCCCCTGCTAAGGGCGTAGGCTGGGAAACCGGTGCGAGGGTTCAAATCCCTCTTACTCCGCCATCTTTTTTATGGCCCGTTGGAGAAACGGTTAACTCACATGCCTTTCACGCATGCATTCACGGGTTCGAATCCCGTACGGGTCACCAATATAGATATGAAACGCTCTTCTCACCCGTGGGAAGGGCTTTTTTTATAGACATTCATGCATTGTTTTCAAACATAATATTACGAAGTTTTTGGTAAAAAACCGCTTTTTTCAGAATTCGCTCAAATTCATAAAATTCATTAAAATTTATGTGTACATAAGCAAAATATAAATCATTTCTTGAAAATTTATAATAGGATTCTAATTTTTGAATAAAAAATCAACTTATGCGGACATAAGTTTTGTAAACTTTGATTGTTCACGATCAAACCAACTATTTATTCGCATAAAAAAATAAAATTAGATGTTTCAAACTGCAAAATAATGGTATAATAATAACAAATATGTTATATTAATGATCAAGGAGAAAAGTATGATTGTAAATCAATATCCAAGTGAAGATGACTCTCTGCTAATCTCTTTGTGGGAATACATAAAGTCGAGTGGTAATCAAAAACTATATAATCAAGTTAACAAACACATTGATATGCTAGAGTTACATGGGTTAGAAATGAATAAAAGATTTAAACGAAAATCTTTTAAACAACTGGATAAAGATTTATATGAACTTAGGCCCGATAATGTTAGGATAACGTTTACTATTGATTCTATAGGTGTCGCATGGCTACTAACGTGGTTCAAAAAAGAATCAGATGAAACACCTCCTCATGAGATAGACAAAGCGAGAAAAATAAAAAATAAATTGAAATAATAGATTTATACAAAGGACAATGAAAATGAAAAAATTAGCTAGTGCGAAAGAGATAATTAAGGTTATTGAAAAAAATGATGAGGTATTATCCAAATGGAGAAAGCACTATGAGTTAGAAAAATCAATTATTGAAAAAATGGTCGAATTTAGAAAAAATAACGGCATTACTCAAAAGGAATTAGCAGACAAGTGTGGTCTAAAACAATCAGCGATAGCGCGAATTGAAAACAGAGTAAATAGTCCACAACTAGATACTATCATAAAGATTTTTGATGCCCTAGACCTTAAAGTTGAGGTTATCAAAAGCAATCAAAAAATTTACGATGAAAATATTATCCAAAAATACAATTTTGTTTTTGATCAACTTGTAGATAAAATTAATCAAACGATTGATTTGATTCATTTTGAGGTTCAGAAACATAATTTTGAAAAGGAGACTAATTATGAAAATCAAAAACACCATGATTCAAGCAGACCGAATTATTTTGCATAATACCGGTATTCTTGGAGACAATTTTAAATTGAATCCGTCATATGAAAAAGAGATATATAAAGATCAAGTGAATGCTTATATACTGAAACTATTTGTTGCAATTAAAAATACAGACGAAAATCCATTTCCAGTTAGTTTAGAAGTTTGTTTTACTTCAAGATTTGAGTTTGAGGACGCCAAAGATGAGAATGAAATAATGACATATCTCAATATTAATGCAATACAAATGGTTTTCCCGTATATAAGAGCTGGCATTACTAATGTTTTCAGTGCAGCTCTATTACCACCGCTTGTTTTGCCAATCATCGATGTTAGGAATTTTAAAGATAGAGTATTAGTTTAAATTAATAGGGATTGTGAGGTGTGAAATATGTTGTCATACGATGAAAAGAAAAAAATAAAAGAAATTCTTTCAGATGGACTCAATATTAGAAAAGATATTAATTTTCCTTTTTATCTTGATGCTATAAGTGAAAGTAATGAAAAAATTAAAAATATAGAATCAAGTATCAATACAATAATTTACAATCAGAGAGTTTTGGACGAAAAGATGAACAAACTGATTTGGTTATTAGAACATAAGTAAAAAATGTCTGTGTTGTTATTTTTGATTGATATATTTATTTTCGGTTTAAATAATTACACAAATTAGAAGTTAGTTGATTGTTTATGTTCGTTAAACTATATGATTAGCAAAATATTTGAAATGTTCTTTTCTCACATGAAAAGAGCTTTTTTCTCTATATTTATTTGATGTATCTATACTAAATCAAACGCAGCTTTCAATAAAAGAATGTGAATAAAGCACATTTTTGTCACATAGAATAAATCAATTTATGTCGGTATTAATTTTCGAAATTTTCTCTAAAGAATACAGTTGAGATACAGAGTTTCATTTTTCTTTAAAAAAAGGTATAATAATTACAATTAATCACTAATTATTTTAAGTACATAGAAAAAGATGTTAATGAGTTGCTGTATATAGATTTTCAACAAGGTTCCATAGTATAGGTGCAGCATTACAAGAAAACAAACATCTCTATAAAACATCAGGGGGTGAAACGAGATGCTAGTATTTATTGACACCGAAGTAAATAGTAAAACTCAAAGAATCAATGATATAGGCTGTATCAGAGATGATGGAAGTCAATTTCACGGAGATTCAATAGATCAGTTAATTAAGTTTGTTAAAAAGGTCGACTATTTTGTTGGGCATAATATAATAAATCACGATCTTCGATATTTAGCTAAAACAAAAGTTGCTAAGCAAATAACTTCAAAGGTATGTATTGACACATTGTTTCTATCGACTTTGCTTTTTCCTGAAAAACCATATCACGCTCTGGTCAAAGATGATAAAATTGATACCAATTCAATTAACAATCCATTGAATGATGCATTAAATTGTCAGAAAATATTATACGATGTAGTTTATGAATTCAATAAATTAGATAACGATATGAAGGATATTTTCTATACATTGCTGAAAGACCAAGATGGTTTCTCTGCATTTTTTGATTTTCTAAAATTCTCAAGAAAAGTAAAAAATATTGATGATCTTATAAAAATAAAATTTAAAAACAAATTATGTGAAAACAGTGAAATTAGAAGTTTAATCAATTACCATCCTCTAGAATTGGCATATGCTTTAACACTTATCAATACTAATGATGTTAGTTCGCTGCTACCACCTTGGGTTTTAAAAAACCATTCATATGTGGAAACCATATTAACAAAAATTAGAAATACTCCATGTGATTTGGGATGTTCATATTGTAGTGAAAACTTAAATCCAATACATGGATTAAATAGGTACTTTGGATATCAAGAGTTTCGTACGTTTGATGATGTTCCTTTGCAGGAAAGAGCTGTTACAGCAGCATTGAAAAACGAGTCTCTGATTGCAGTATTTCCAACCGGAGGTGGGAAATCCCTAACCTTTCAATTACCTGCACTGATGAGTAGATCAAACACGAGGGGGTTAACAGTTGTTATTTCACCTTTGCAATCACTCATGAAAGATCAAGTGGATAATTTAGAAGAAAAAAATATTACTGCAGCAGTTACTATAAACGGACTGTTAGATCCAATTCAAAAGAAGAAAGCAATTGATAGAGTGGCGGATGGTTCTGTGAGTATCTTGTACATTGCTCCAGAATCATTAAGATCAAAAACGATTGAAAAGCTTCTAATCGGAAGACATATAATACGTTTTGTTATCGATGAAGCGCATTGTTTTTCATCTTGGGGTCATGACTTTAGAGTGGATTATCTCTATATTGGGGATTTCATTAAAAATATACAGATCAAAAAGGATTTAAAAACCCCGATTCCAGTTTCTTGTTTTACAGCAACCGCAAAAAGACAGGTTATACAAGACATAAATGATTATTTTATGAGTAAACTAGGAATTGAGATGAGAATTTTCGATACGCCAAGTCAAAGAAAGAATCTCAAATACAAAGTTTATGAAGTGCAAGATGAAGAGAAGAAATATCAATTATTGCGCAACTTGATTGAACAAGAAAAATGTCCAACAATCGTATATGCTTCTAGACGAAAAACTGTAGATGACTTATATAAACGTTTACTAAGCGATCAATTTCCAGCTTCACTATTTCACGGTGGGATGGAAAATGAAAAGAAAATAGAAGAACAGGATAAGTTCATGAAAGGCGAATCAACTATCATGGTTGCAACATCTGCTTTTGGTATGGGTGTTGACAAAAAGGATATAGGTTGTGTAATTCATTACGACATATCAAGCTCACTTGAAGACTATGTCCAAGAAGCCGGTAGAGCAGGTAGAGATGAAGATATTAATGCCAACTGCTATGTATTGTATTTTGAAGACGATTTGAACAAACATTTTGAACTACTGAACAATAGTAAGCTTAATTTAAAGGAAATTCAGCAAGTATGGAAAGCAATTAAGGATTTAACGAGATTTAGAGATAATATATCTCAGTCTGCTTTGGAAATTGCACGTACTGCCGGATGGGATGAGGATATCTATGATATCCAAACACGCATAACAACAGCTATAGCAGCCTTGGAAGACTCAGGCTACCTTAAAAGAGGACAAAATTCACCTCGAATATTTGCTGATAGTATCTTATCAAAAAGTGTTATTGAAGCAAACCTGAAAATCGATGAATCTAATCTCTTTGATGAAAAGGATAAGGTAATTGCAAAACGTATTATTAAGAAATTAATTTCAAGTAAATATAAGAGTAAAGGAATGGATGAAATCCCAGAATCACGTATTGATTACATATCTGATGATTTGGGATTATATAAGGAAGACGTTGTTCGGAATGTCAATCTTTTAAGAGAAATTCGTGTCTTAGCAGATGATAAAGATCTATATGCACAAATAAAACCAAATACTAGAGCTACAGTAGCTCTTAAAATATTGGATAGGCACACAAAAATCATTCATTTTCTTTTAGATAAACTTAAAGAAGAACCCAAAATCATTCATATTAAGGAATTAAACGAAGAAATAATTTCAAATAATATTGAATGCACTATAAAATTAATTCGCACAGTAATCAACTATCTTGATATCTCAAAAGTTATCAATGCTGTCAAAATAGATAAAGATAACATTAAGTTATCTCTTATTGGTGAGCATAAATTATCAGTGACGGAGATAGAAAGAATGGTCAGGCTGTCCGAGATAACTTTGGAATATTTACACCAAAAATCATTCATTGAAATTCCTGATAAGCAAGATAATCTCGTTACATTTTCTTTAATGGAATTAAGAAATCATTACGATAAAGAGAAATCATTGTTAGATCAGTCTTGTACACTTAAACACATTGAACAAGCATTGTATTATTTACAAAAAATTAGAGCCTTGCAAATAGAAGGTGGGTTCATGGTTATTTACTCACCACTAAATATCGAAAGAATCATAAAGGATAATCATAAGCAGTATACTAAACAAGATTATCAAAAATTAGAGACTTTTTATCGTTCAAAAATGCAACAAATACACATTGTTGGTGAATATGCAAAAAAAATGATGGAAAATTATCAGTCAGCTTTGCAATTTGTTCATGATTATTTTCAAATTGACTATGATGTATTTTTAAACAAGTACTTTTTTGGTAATAGAAAAAAAGATATTGAAAGAAATATGTCGCCATCTAGATTTAAACAATTATTTGGAACATTAACACAAGAACAATTGAATGTTATATTAGATAAGGATCACAAGCGAATTGCTGTTGCAGCAGGTCCAGGCAGTGGGAAAACAAAGCTTCTTGTTCATAAACTCGCTTCAATCATATATACAGAGGATATTCGACAAGAGCAATTATTAATGCTCACTTTTTCACGTTCTGCAGTAATTGAATTCAAGCATAGATTATATGAACTAATAGGGCCAGTTGCACAATATGTAGATATCAAGACATTCCATTCTTTTTGCTTTGATATATTAGGACGTGTAGGTGATCTTGAGAAGACTGATAAGATTATCCGTGACTCAATTAACCAAATTCAGAGTGGAGAAGTAGATTCCTTTAAAATTACAAAAATGGTGTTAGTTATTGATGAAGCTCAGGATATGAATCAAGAGGAATTTGATCTTGTAAATGAGCTGATTCAGTATAATGAAAATCTCCGAGTAATTGCCGTTGGAGATGACGATCAAAATATCTTCGAATTTAGAGGATCATCATCGCAGTTTTTTAGAGATATAGCCCAAGAAGAAGAAGCTTTTTATGAATTGTCAATTAACTTTAGAAGCAAGCGCAATATTGTCGAGTTCTCAAATCACTTCGTTAAAAAAATTGGAAACAGACTGAAAAAACATCCTATTTCATCTAAAACAAATGATTTGGGTACAATAAAAGTAACTAAACACACTCAAGGGAATTTCATACTTCCAATTGTAAGAGAAGTTATTGATGAAAGATTTAATGGCACTACATGTGTCATTACAAGAACAAATGAGCAAGCTGTATTAATTACAGGGCTGCTAAACAAGTATGGTTTATCAGCTAATCTAATTCAAACTAGTGATGATTTTTTACTTAGAAATATGAATGAAGTTAGAGGATTTATGGCTATTTTAGAACAATCAGCAAAAACATATATTTCTGAAGAGATTTGGGATTCAGCCATTCATGCATTTAAAGAATCATTTTCTAATAGCATCCATCTTGAGTTGTGCATTGGTATCTTTCAAGATTTTAAAATTGCTGCAGGAAAAATGCTTCACCTAACAGACTTTAAAGAATATATCAATGACTCAAACTTGAGTGATTTTGTTCCAAAAAAAGATCTGCTAGTTTCTACATTTCACAAAGCGAAAGGGAAAGAATTCGATCATGTAATAATTTTATATGACAACGAGTACCATCTCAAAGATCCAGAAAAAAGACAACTATATGTTGGAATAACTAGAGCAAAGACTTACTTGAGTGTTCATACCAACGGATCAATATTTGATTATTTTAATGTGCCTCAAATTCAATTTTTCAATGATGATTCAGAAGTTGAAAGACCGGACAGGTTAGTATTTCAGTTGTCACTAAAAGATGTTCATTTAGGTTATTCGAAACTTGTAGAAAAAAAGGTGAATAAACTATATTCAGGAGATGCATTGGATATATCTGAATACCCAGTACTCAAACACGATGATAGAAAAGTCCTTAAAATCTCTAATTATAGAGTTGAAGAGATAAAGAAGATTTGTGATGCAGGTTATCTTCTCACCAATTCAAGAGTGAATTACTTAGTTTTTTGGAAGGATCAAGAAGATGAGTCTGTAACTCTTATCGCACTTCCTGAATTAACATTTGATTTAATAGATGATATGAAACAAGAAAACGAGTTATCACTAGAAGTTCATAATAATGATGATGAACCAATAAAGAACGAATTGGAACAAGACTACTATAAACTACTTAGTGAAGAACTTAAAAATTTTCGATCTATAGTCACAAAAAGAGGCGAGGGTGAGAAAAACATTTCAGATCGTACAATTAATGAACTTATTTATTATCTGCCACAAAATATAGAACAACTGACAAAAATCTATGGCTTGGGTCCGTTCAAAATATCTAAATATGGAAAAGAAATAATCTACATAGTTAGCAAGTTTAAAGATCATATAACTCCAGAATCGTATGTTTTTGATAAACATTCTGGAGAGTTACCGCATTATATAAAGTGGACATCAGAAGAAGAAAGTAAATTGATAGAGGAATATAGTAGTGGTTTAAAAATTTCGGAAATCGCAAAACTGCACCAAAGAGAAATTGGTGGTATCAATTCGAGAATTAAAAAACTGAAAGACGAAGGTAAAATGTAATCTAGTTTTTTGTAGGGTGGTCACCAAAAAATACCGTGCAAATCAAGATGTCTATCCTAGGCTAGCTTGGGTTACTCGGCAAAATTCGTGAACCAGTACGGGTCACCAATATAAATGAAACGCTCTTCTCACCCGTGGGAAGGGCTTTTTTATTGAGATTTATAGACTGTATCCAAACATTATCGCAGGTTTTAGAGGATACTTGCTAACGTATTACAATGTATTGCGTTTATTTTGAAAGTGTAGTACAATGTAATACAGAGGAGATGAATATATGGCTATATCCATTAGAATGAATGAAAAAGAACTAGAGCTGATAAAAAAATATGCTGAACTTAATGGCTCATCTGTATCAGAAGTCATGCGTAAAGCTATCTTGGAAAAAATCGAAGATGAATTCGATATTTTTCTGTACGAAAAAGCATTTAAAGCATATGAACAAAACTCTAAAACATACACCATAGAAGAAGCTAAGTCTTTACTAGGTATCAAATGATGTATCGGGTTGAGTTGAGTGAAAATGCTTTAAAGACCTTCAAAAAAATGGACAAGCAAATAGCAACGATGATTTTTGCGTGGATATCTAAAAATTTGGATGGTTGTGAAAATCCAAGAATTCACGGGAAAGGATTGGTTGCTGACAAAAAAGGCATCTGGAGATATAGAGTTGGAGACTATAGATTGCTCGCTCATATTTTTGATGATCGATTGATCATACTGGTTGTTGATGCGGGTCATCGAAGAGATATTTATAAGTAAGATAGACGGTTTAACTAGGTATAAATAAAAACTCGGGTAATAACGTGAACTAGTACGGGTCACCATCCTTTCCCGAGTAGTCATTCTCATAAATGAGAATGGCTTTTTTTGTCTTTGTAAGGCTGACAAGTCGATGAGATATGAAGCTAAAAATGTCGCATTATAAGTCGCTAATCTCGCTAAGGATCACGATATTTTCGCTACCTTTTTAGCCATTTAGGGTCTACACTCCTGTTTTCATAAAACTTATGTACAAGTAAGCAAGACTACAACATGCAAAAAGAAATCGATAAAGAGATTCATAAAAGTGTTAAAAATAGCAACTTACGCCAAGATAAATTTTGGGGTAACTCTTGTTTTTGGCGTGTTACTTGTATTCAATCATGTAAAAATATGTATAAATTTAATGTAGGTTATTTTTTTCAGTTATTCCTTTACATTTCTGGCTATCTAGTGTAACATATGATAGTGAGCACTAACAACACAGGAGGAAAACGTGAAAAAATTAACACATTTTATATTGAAATACCCCGTCAAAATGTTGATCATGACATTCATTCTATTGATAGTTTTAGTCGTGGGTATCACGCAAATAAAGCTAAAAACGGGTAATGATACATTGATCTCTGACTCGTCAACTATTTATCAAAATAATGAAGCATACCAATCGGAATTTGGAAAAGATCCTATTATCTTAATATTTGATCAAGAAACAACATTTGATCAACAAACGTTAACCTTGATGCATCTTGTTCAAGAAGATATCGATGATTTAGAAGGCGTATTTGCTATTAATAGTCCTGTCACAATGATCAATCAAATAAGTGCTAATCTTTATGATCAAACTGAAACAGGATTAGAACAAATGTCAACAGGGCTTATGACACTTTCAACACAGTTAAATATGTTATCTTCCCAACTTCTATCAGGAAGTAATGAACAGATATTTGATATAGAAACACTCACAACAAACCTTAATCAACTGATACAAGCTCAAAACCAATTGAATACAGGTCTTGTTAATATGTTTGACATGGTAGCATTGCTAGAAACAGCAGTGATCGATTTAAAAATTGATATGGATACACTCAAAACACACATCGAAGAAGATCCATTACTAACAGAAGAGCTCGAACTTACAGAATCAATGATTGTACAAGCAGAAACATTAAGTCAAAGTCTAAATCAAATTCTTGCCCAAGAAAATATCAATCTTATCCCACAACAAACAAGTGAAGCATTAAATCAACTCTTGTTAACGTTGGTTGATTTATCGGGTTCCTTTACGACACAACGTGATTCAATGCAAACACTGGGGCAATCACTTCAAACGATGAGCGCTACATTAGGATCCATTGGAACAAATCTCGGTCAAATTCAAACGCATTTCAATGCGTTTGAACCGGGATTCCCATCAAATCAAGAAACATTGCAGATGATGGTTTTCGATGAATCTCATCAAGTAAAACCAATATTTAATAGTTTTATAGTGAATGAGGAACAGCTCCGCATGGTTATCATCTTAGATGCAAATGTGACCGATGAAGATATTGATCTCATCGCAAATACAATCAATGCTAGAATAGAACAAGAAGGTTTACAGGGTAGTGTTTTAATTTCTGGGAAACCCATCTTAGATCGTTCGATAAAGTCTTCGATGATGGATAGTATGCAGTATATGATGATTTTTGCAGTATTCATCATGATTATCATACTACTTGTCATATATAAAGTGCGTATGAGACTGTTACCGATTTTTATGATACTATTTGCTGTTGTTGCGACTGTCGGCATTATGGGATGGTTATCTATTGGTTTAACAATGGTTTCCATGGCAGTATTTCCTGTGTTGATCGGTTTAGGAATTGATTATTTTATTCAATTTCAAACACGATATGAAGAAGAAAGAGGGTAGACATGAAACACGATAAAGCACTTCAAGTAACCATCGAAAAAATGGTACCAGCGGTACTCATAGCGATGATTTCAACTGGCCTTGGCCTTCTTAGTTTGTACCGTTCCAAAGTACCGATGATTAATGATTTTGGTGCAATGTTAACAATTGGTATTGTCATTGCTTTTTTCATAGGAATATTTATCTTCCTACCGCTTTTATATATTCGAGATAAGCACTTTCCGAAAGTAGAAAAATCACGAGAGCGTAATATAAAAAATTCCAATAAATCTATATCACGATTTGTGGGAGTTATCTTGAAAATGAAATATGTTATTTTAAGTTTCGCTGTAATACTAGCGGTTATTGGTATTGTTGTTGATCAACAAGCAAAAGCAGAAACTAACTTAGAAAATTTTATGCCTCAAGATAGCCAAGCTTTAGCTGATATCAGAGAATTAAGAGAGTTAATAGGTTCCACAGAACAAATCGCTATTATTATTGAAGATACAGCTGTTTTAGATTATGAAAATCTTGTCATTATAAAAAATATTGAAAATCTTTTAAATAACGAGTACCAAGAACAAATTATTGAAACATCATCGCTATTAAATATTTTTTCAATGATGGGCATTAATGATTTTAATCTTATTAATGATACAACGCTAGAATCAATTCCTGTAGATCAACGAAAATTATTTATTAACGAAACACAGACAAAGACGGTAATCAATGTTTCAATGAGAGATATGGATGATCAAGCGTTTGGCTTATTTCTTGATGACTTAAGGGAAGACATTCAGGATATGACTACTGAAACAAATATCACAATCACTGGACAATCAGTCATCGATAGTGAAATGATGGACGCACTTACCACAGGTAGATATGAGATTACTATCATAGGACTTGTTCTAATCTTCTTAAGCTTACTTGTTATCTATAAATCATTTTATAGAGCGATATTACCCATTATACCCATTATCTTAATCGTCGGTTGGAGTGGCGGTGTTATGGCTATGTTTAACATTAGTTATACACCACTAACTGCCACCTTAGGAGCTTTAATTATGGGTATTGGTACAGAGTTTACGATTCTTATTACTGAACGCTTTGAAGAGGAAAAACTTAAAACAGAAAATCGACAAGAAGCTATAAAAAACGCATTATCTAAAATGGCAAATCCCATATTGGTTTCTGCTTTGACAACGATGGGAGGATTTAGTGCACTCATCTTTTCTGACTTCGTGATTTTATCTAACTTTGGTATAATGACATTAGTCAATTTATCATTAGCATTGCTATCAACGATTGTCGTTTTACCGACAATATTAGCAATAAGTCTAAACAAAGAAGTTAAGGTTTTAGAACCTGCAGTTTCCAAATAAGAAAGATGGTGAGGTTTTGAAAGAAACAAAAGATTTAATGCTAGACGCAAGTCTAGAAGTATTTACTGAAAAAGGGTATACATTAGCAACTACCCTAGAGATCTCAAAAAGAGCAGGCGTATCAGAGATGACATTGTTTCGTCATTTCCATACCAAAAACAACTTGTTTATAGCATCAATTAAACAAGCGATTGGTGAATCGATTGTTGATGATTTAACGAATGATATGGATCAATCACTACGTGAGTTTATACGCTTGTTAATGCATGAAAAAATGTTGATGATTTCAAGTCATACGTCATTGATTAAGATGCTCATAAGAGAGACACTCGCTCATACATTACCTCAAGAATTAGCATTTACAAAGATGATTTATAACCAAGTGATTCAAAAAATTTCAAGTTATGTGGAACATCATCGCATGAATATCGATGCCATGTCATTTGCAGAGATGGTCGTTGGATTACTTCTAAGATATGCGATTATGGAAGATAATCCTAAATATCATATGATGAATGAAAAAGAACAGCATACGTATTTAACGACCTATTTAAACATATTAAACATTTAAAGGAGATTCATAACCATGATAGTACTTGCTTTTTTGATTATATTGACTATTTTAGCTTTTTTTGCAGATAAATTTATTAGAAAACACAATGTAAAAATTTATATTGTAGCAACCATTATTTCGATTCTAGCCTTTATTTTACAAGATAAGGCATTCACAACACCAATTATGCAGGGCTTTTTAGGATTAAGTTTCTTTTATATTGTCATGATAACTGGCGCCATTGATAAAAAATACAAGATTAAAGCGAAGTTTTTAGGGCTTAGAAGAGAGTATTCAATTATTGGATTTATTGTGATTGCACCTCATGCACTTAAGTACACTTTGCAAGGATTAAATGGCACGATTGCCTTAGAATGGTTTGGTATTATTAGTTTTGTTTTAATGATTCCACTATTTGTGACATCATTTTTGAAGATTAGAAGAAAAATGAAAGCTAAAACTTGGAATTTAATCCAATCAGCTGCGTATATTATCTATATATTGCTTTTCATTCATTTAATTTTAAACTACACATTAAAAATTAATCTCATCTTATATCTTGTTATTTTCATATTCTATTTTGTGATGAAAATGATATACGAAATAAAAAAATATGACGCGAAGAAGAAAAAGAAACTTGCATCATCAGCCGCATAATATATTTTCCTCGTAGATGATTTGCAAATTTTAATGAATAGTTATTTAATGAAACCACTCATTGGGTGGTTTTTTTAATACTCATATAAAAAAAGTATCATGGTTGGGATATGATTTGTATAATTGGTATAATAAGATTAAGAAAAGGATGTGTCAATATGAAATATTTAATAATGCATAATGGATTAAAGATTCCACAATTAGGAACTGGAACGAATACCTTTGGTAAAGAAGGCAATCAGTTTAATGGCGAAATCGCTTATGATATGAAAGAATTAAGCTCAGCTATCCAATCAGGCATTACGATTGATCACATTATCCCATTGTCAACTAACGTTCTAAATAAAGATTTACGACGCATGAAATCAGAAGAAAAAGGTAAAAAAGTGCAATCAGAAAGCTATGGATCAAATCATTATGATAATCTTATAATCGCTTGCAAGAATTGTAACAATCACAAGAAACATAGATTGCTTACAAAAGATAATATGTGCGAACTACTAACTAGAAAACAATCTAAGAAATTAAACTCTTAATATGTTTATTTATGGAAGTTGTTAAACTTTCACGGGATGCAATCGCCTACGGGTCACCAATATAGATATGAAACGCTCTTCTCACCCGTGGGAAGGGCTGTTTTATATATCCCAGCAATCATACATACAAGAAAACATATAAGAAAACATATAAGATCCATGATTTATGATATAATAAATGTATGAGGAGATGATGAAATAATGACCTATAAACCACCATATACTATTACTACTTCCATGATCAATAAAGTTGCTGTTATCATGAAAATGATTGGTAAATTTTCATCAACGGATAATTTAAGTAGCCAACCATTATTAAGAAGAAAAAACCAAATCAAATCAATTCACTCATCTCTAGCTATTGAAAACAATCAACTATCTGAATCTCAAGTCAAGGATCTAATCAACGGAAAGCTTGTCATCGGTCCACAAAAAGATATACTAGAAGTTCAAAATGCAATCAAAGTTTATGAAAAAATACACGATATTAATCCATATACTCAACAAGATCTACTCAAATATCATCAACTACTTATGACATCACTCGTGTCCGATGCTGGTTCATATAGAAAAAGACAAGTAGGTGTATTTGATGATGAAAAGGCTATTTTCATGGCACCACCAGCGGATAGAGTACCATCTTTAATGAATCAACTCTATGACTACTTAAATCATTATGATGAAAACATATTTATTAAATCATGTGTTTTTCACTATGAGTTTGAATTCATACATCCGTTTAGTGATGGTAATGGCAGAATGGGAAGACTTTTTCAAACATGTTTACTTGCTAAGGAAGAAGAACTATTTTACTATTTACCCGTTGAATCCATCATAAAGAAAAACCAACAGTCTTACTACGATGCTATATCTCAATCAAATCTAGAAGGATCATCTAATGCATTTATAGATTTCATGTTAGATGCGATTATTGAAACAATGAATGAGACTATAAAACAATCAAATATAGAAAAAGGAAGTCTATCTATTCAAGCGAAGAAGTTGTTAAATGTTTTTGAGGAAGGTGTTCCATATACAACGATAGAACTGTTGGATAAGGTAGGTATAAAATCTAGATCATCTTTTAAAAAGAATTATTTAGATCCACTTTTAGAGTCAGGCATCATTGAAATGACAATTCCAAATAAACCAATGAGTAGAAATCAAAGATATATAAAGAAGTAAAATTAGCACATAAAATTGATCGAGTGTCACCCAAACAACACGTGAAATAAAGATATCTATATCAGTCTAGTCAGTTAGTCACTAAAAAAAGCGTGAACCAATAAGGATCGCCAATATTGATATGAAACGCTCTTCTCACCCGTGGGAAGGGCTTTTATTTTAAATCCATGAATTGAAGTAACTATTAATACTAAACCACTGAGAGAAGTTAACCCAGAAGTTAAACTAAACATAAAAACACCACTTTTTGAAACAGCAGCAAATAGAATAAAACCATAGATGAAGAGCCAAATAGTGAAAAGCATTTGAAAACCATTTACAATTCTATACGAAGTATTGGCTTTTTTCTTCCGCAATATGATGAATAAATATAGGAACAGCAAACATCCAAAAAATGAAACGCCACTCGTTAATAAGAAAATCAATGAGAATAAATCAGCAAAGAAATCACCCATAAAATTGTCTGTATTTCCTGTCAGAAGAGTCAGTAGCGCAATCGTAACAATGATGCCATGAATGATGATGTTGATACCATGCATCACCCAAGTAGTGATCATATACTTATCCAAAGATTTCATCATATACCTCCTGATTACGCCTTGATTTTATCACCAAGAGTGGTTGTTGTAATTGAATCTGTATCACTTGACTATAGTTTTTGTATATCCTCATCCGAAAAATGATGAATAGTCATCCAAGCCTTTAAGTACAACTATATTTTCAATATTAAAAAGGTATAATAATAATGATGACATAATAGGGGTGATGATATTGAATAACTATCATATTTACGAAAAAAGACTAACAAAAGACGAATATATCAGTTTTTTGAAAAACACTGATTTAGGTAAACAATATCCTAAGGAACGCTTTAATGAAAGGATCCAAAGATTAGTGAATTCTTGTCAAATATCTTTAGTAGCAACCTCACCATCAGATGAAATCATTGGTGTTTGTTTTGGTATCACAGATTTCAGTTATTGGTTATTCATTACTGATCTAGGTGTAGATCGAAGATATACCAAACAAGGTATAGGATCACAATTATTAAAGAAGGCACATGAAATAGCTGGGGGAGAACATGATATTGCTATGTATTTATGCGTGAATGAAGATGCCATAGAGTTTTATGAAAAGTATGGTTTTAAACAAACAACGGATATCATGTCATACAACAGAATCGATTGGACCAGTTTTAAGGTAAAATAGTTATTTTTATTCAAAGGTGATGTCATTATTGCATATTCAAGTTTTTGATGTAAAATAAAGCCGAAAGGTTAGGTGAACACCATGTCAGTGAATAAATTCATTTTATGGGCACCTAGAATACTCTCGATTTTGTTAATCCTTTTGATGTTTATGTTTTCTTTCGATGTTTTTGATTTGGATGATGTATGGTACATGCTTATTTTAGGATTCTTAATCCAAAACATTCCTGTTTTCATTTTAACGATTGCACTTATTATTTCTTGGAAACGTCCGATCGTTGGAGCGATATTGTTTGCTGCAGTTGGAATCTTCTATTCAATATTCATGTTAATGAGGGGTGGTTTAGAAATGCTTAGTGCAGTATTTACCCTAGGGTTACCAGCAATTTTGATTGGTGTTTTATTCGGACTATCAGCAAAAAGGCATTTGACATCATGAGTAATCTACTATATAAATGTTTAACAAAGGCAACTCATAAGGAAAAAGGAGATCCAAAACACTCATCACATTGGATTACAGCAAGAAGAGCTTCGTTTTGTGTATTTGATGAACATATAAAGTGCGGCAATTGGTATTTGAAAGTAAATGAAATCAAAAACCCCATATTGTTTAAATCTAGGCAAGGATTTATCAAGTTTGATGTAATTCAATTTGACTATGAAAATCAAACATATCAATTTGGATTTAACCCATGGGCTCACCCTTCAAAATACATTAATGTAGACTTTAAAATAGAGTATAAAAATATGAAGTATAGTATATTTTCACTTATAATTAGATTGATTCTTATTGCAATTATTATCTATTACATAATAACAATATGAATAGGAAAAAGTTTTTAGTTGCAAAAAATTAATAAACACATTGAGGGGGATAATCTATGAATAGCATAAAAACATGGCCTTTGATGATGATGAGTATCATTTTACTCATCGTCCTTTCAGCATGCAATGGTCAACCAGAGGGTAGTTTTAAAATCAAATTTGAAACATTTGGTGGGACAAAATTAGAAAGCGTCTTATATAATGGGACTGAAGTGGTCTCCTTCCCCGATGATCCAACCAAGAAAGGATATGTCTTTAATGGTTGGTATTTTGACCAAGGTATCTTTGAAAGACCTTACTCAGAAGAAGCACTTGCTAATGAGAACATTCGAAGAAGCGTTACACTTTATGCAAAATGGATATCACAAGATGTCGTATTTAACGATATCGATTTAAAAATGAATGAGTTCTTGGATAACGGAAATCAGTATGAAATTGAACTTATAGTTGATTTAGGTATCACAGAAGATCATCAAACAGAGACGTATAGAGAAAGTATAACCATGCTAACACAGGCAGATCCTTATTATACTTCAGTTACAACTGGTGGTATCACAAATGTTTTATGTGTACAAGATGATCAACTATATAGCTATACCATGAATCATCGGCATGTAGTTAACGGTATACAACTTTATGAAAGACAGGAACTATCTATGAGTACACTCGAAGATCCATTATCTGACATAGAGGTTGATTTTAGCAATGCTTTAATCACTAAAACTAATGAAAATGAGTATAAAATTACTGGTAAAATGGTTGACCTTATGCCCAAATCCATGACCAAAGATTTAAAAGAGATTCTTCTCGAAACGGGATTAACAGAAGATGATTTTAACGATTTAGAGATTGAATTAGTTTATATTTTAGGTGAAGAATCGATAGCATATCATGTCGAGATGAATTTCAACATGGATGATATTGAGCTAATGATTAATGTTGGAGTTGTCATGACACATCAAAGTTTTGATCTAGTAGATTTTTCAGATGATACAAACTATTTTCCGATGTCTTCATATGAAACACAAATTCCAATTGATATAAGCAAGCCTATCGTCTTTACCGCTGACAATTATTATATGACTTCGTACTATGCCTATTTTGAAGCAGGTAAGTATGGTTTATATCAGAAAAATAAAGAAGTTGAAGGTCTAACATTTCGACTCACCAATGAGAATCAAAATAGTACACAGTTGAGAGTTTTTAGTGATGTCTACAATCGATATCAAGAAAATCCCGATAATATTACAAACTTTTACGAAATTCCTACAAATGGTTATTATTTTATCGCGGTTGAATACCCAGTAGCTATTGAACCCTACATCATTGAGATCAGAAAAATAGATTCAGTCACAGATGGCATTGATTCACCAACATTTGTCATAACTGATAGTGGGGGTGTTTTCGACTATGAAATTGAGTCTATTTACGATTTTGTCTCATTCAAATTTGATTTGAATCAAAAGGCCATTATTTCCATTGTGGATGATAACAGTAATTATATATACCTGAATGAATCAGGAGTATCTTATTTCACATCTGTACAGTTGCCAATAGAAGGCCTCGATTTTTATATGACAGATGAAAATTCAATGTTTTATATACATAATCCCGAAGGACCGACGAGCGGAACAGTTAGCATTAAAGTTTCACCAATGGTTCATGCTACTCAACCAGATGAATCCATGCTTTATATGGATGATGAGTTTAGTGAAAACTATATCATTACAAGTCCTGAATTTCCCAGTCAATATTTAGGAATTGAAGTTACAGAAAGAAAAAGATATACATTTGAGTTTTTAGTGATAAGTGGTGAACTTGACGAAGTTGGGGGGACTATTTATAGATCAGGCAATTCACAAGGTATAAATATTCAACATAACACCTCACTTGTTTTAATGCCGGGCTCATATTATTTTAAATCATTCAATGATCATGTGGCGACTTACAGCATAAGAGCCATAACTCAAGATATTATAGAGACGTCATATTATATTGATTCTCTAGAAACTTACTATACGGTAACAGGAAATCTATTAGAACCACCTCGCTTCACAGGACAAATCAACTATGATGGTGAGTTTATTATTTACTATTTCACTTTAACTGAAACCCAAGACATTTGTTTTTATAGCGACAATAAATTTGAATTGTACGATTCTATGAGTAACAGAATAGATATTAAGCGTTTATCTACAAGATTTGTTTATCGACTAGAAGCAGGCGATTATTTTGTACTTGTCAATTTTCAAAGTTACTATTCTAGCCATACTTTTCCCGTCGATTATTCACTCATTTTATTTATATTTAATGGAGGAGCAGGAGATACATCTGTATATCCTTTCGATGAAGTTGTACCCTTTGGAATTGAAGGAAAGACAGCCACTATGGATTATTCAGGTGATTATGATGGATATACATTTACATTAACTGAAACACAACAAGTGTCGTTTTTTACAACTGATACAGCAATACTACTTAAGGACAATCTCATCTACAATAGCAGTTTAAACAGTGGCATAAAGACTTTGCCAGCTGGTAATTATACCATTATGTGTAACACCTATCATGAAACATGGACGATTCATGTGAGAATTATTGATTCGTATGTGAGTTATCATCATTCACAGGAACTTCTATATCATGCAGCTTTTATACCTAAAGAATTAATCATAAGAAAAGATGATGATTTCTCGTTTTAGGCTGTGTATAAGAATTTCTTGGAAACGCCTTATTGCTGGTGAGATACTGATTGGTATTTTATTTGGACTATCAGCAAAAGACAGTTAGTATAACTACATAATATAAAAAACTCGTTTTGATCATGAATCAAAGCGAGTTTTTTATATATATTTACTTATGATTTGGTTTTAACTTGATAAGCGATTTCGTTATGTCTAAAGATACCTGGTATAAAGGGTGGTTGATAGCGCAATATAAATCGTGGAGAAGTGATTTCATAATCTGATTTACTAATATAGTCTTTGAGTATATCATCATGGTGTGTGTAATTTTTTTCTGTCCAAGAACCTCTAAACTTGATAACGGCATAGAGTGATTCTTTAAGTTCTTGAATATAGACGCTTTGTTCTGATGGCTTTGGCACAGTTTCTTTTGTAAACTTGGATGGCACATAGAATCCCGTAACTAAACGGTTATCTTCCTCATAGCTAACAACGGGTGTTGTCATTGATATCTTTTCTTGTTTTTGGTTGTTGCCGGAAATATAATTGAAGACATTATTAAATCCAGAATCCATGGAACGATTCATTGCAGTTTTTGTACTTGCTAAAAGGATATTATCATACATACGAATCTCGCAGTTTCCTTCCTTTTTTAGGACACGATATTGAATGGATTCAAACAGTGACACGATAGAACACCCCTTTCAAAACATGAATCAATCGTTTTCATCTTTCATCAAAATTATACCATGTATGATCATCGATGTTCTCAAAGCACACACGATAATAACTATTCTATTACTTGTGTATATTTTCACATAGTGTTGATCAAGGCGAAGAACAAGCATAGTTATGATATAATCGCATTAAAGAAACACATAACCAGTGGGGATTAGATATGAAAAACAAAGTATCATTCATGATAGATACATGTCCTTATATAACGCTTGTTTCTGACATCATTTGGGCTGTAATTTTTTACACAGATTACAACAGTTAATCGATATTTATATATGCCATCATATCATCAAGTATATATCTGATTTTGTTTTCCATAAAGAAGGACATTTCTACAAAAGATTTAACGCGTTATACCATCATCTCGATCAGTTCTATGTTTGTTTTTACACTTTTATCGTTTGGCATTTTTACAGAAAGAATATTATTACCCATCGTATTCTATTTACCATTTAGTTATATCTTTTACTATACAAGAACGATTTATAAAAAACGTTATCAAAACATTCTAATCAATTTTCTTTACGCAACTATCAAGGTCGGATTAATCTTCATGATGATTTGCTTTATTGCATTAATGGGTTTAGGCTCAGTTTAAAATAGTTACTAACAACATATCATACATGTTACAATAATAGATGAGGTGAAAACATGAATAAAGAATTAATTAAAACAAATTTCTATGAGGCTGTTAATGGTGAATGGCTTGAAAAAGCGGTTATACCGGGAGATCAACCATCTATATCAGCGTTTTTAGAACTTCACTTAGGCATTGAAAAGACATTAATGGATTTAGCTGCTAAGTGGGAAAAAGATCAAACGGGTCTTAATGATAATCTAAAGAAATTCATTAAACTTTATCAAATGACAAAAAACTTTGACAAGAGACAAGAGCTAGGCACAAAACCATTTGAGATTATTTTAAACAAGATCAAATCATTGAATGGTTTAAAAGATCTATCTAGAGCATTTGAAGATTTAACACTATCTTCAATGGCTACACCATTCGGCTTTGATGTGATGCAAGACTTTATGAATAGCAATATTGAAGTTTTATACTTTGGTGCTGCAGACCTTTTTTTGCCTGATACAAGTTACTATAAAGATGAAGCTACTAAAGCACAACTGATTGGTTTATTTACAGCTACGACATCGCAATTATTATCACTCTATGGTTTTAGTAAAGAAGAAATTGATCAACTCATTTCAGATGCTTTAGCATTCGATGCACTCTTAGTCCCTGTAACAAAATCAAGCGTCGAAAGAGCTGACTATGTTAAACTATACAATCCATTAAGTAAAGAAGAAGTTAATAAGTTCACAAAAAACTTTGATCTCATGACGCAAGCAGAAAAGCTTGTTAAACAACCGGTTAAAGAATTGATCGTCATGAACTTAGATTTCATAAACGCATTTGATACCATCATCACAGAAGAAAACTTCAACATTATGAAATCATGGATGATCGTTTCTAACGCGATGAAGTTCGCATCAGATTTAACTGATGACATCCGTGTTGCAGGTGGTGCATTCATGCGTGCTTTATCAGGAACAAAAGAAGCTCAAAGCAAAGACAAGTTTGCATTCTATCAAGCTTATAATCGTTTTAGTCAAGTTGTTGGTCTGTATTATGGTGAAAACTATTTTGGACCAGTTGCTAAAGAAGATGTTAAAACCATGGTTCATGAAATGATAGGTGTTTATAAAGAACGTATCACACACAATACATGGCTCAATGGCGTAACAAAAGAAAAAGCCATTCAAAAACTTACAACACTTAATGTGCATGTAGGTTATCCAGATGTCTTACCACCTTATTATGATCAATTTGAAATCAAAGGTTATGAAGAAGGTTCAGATTTGATTCAAGAAAAGCTTAAAGCATCTTACATCATGAATACCTACGATTTCAGCAAGTATAACAAACAAACCAATAAGAATATTTGGGGTATGCCAGCAAGCATGGTGAACGCTTATTACAGCCCAACCAATAATCAAATCGTATTCCCTGCAGCCATTTTACAAAGACCTTATTACAGTTTAGATCAAACCCCATCAGAAAATTATGGTGGTATTGGTGCAGTTATGGCTCATGAAATATCGCATGCTTTCGATAATAATGGTGCTAAATTTGATGAAACAGGATCACTTAAGAACTGGTGGACAGAAGAAGATTTAGCTGCGTTTAATCAAAAAGCTAAAGATATGATCGCTTTATTTGATGGTGTAGAAACAGGTTACGGAACATGTAATGGTGAATTAACCGTTTCTGAGAATATTGCTGATAGCGGCGGTATTAGATGTGCACTTGAAGCTAGCAAAAAGGGAAATCAGCACAAATCATCTGAATTCTTTGAAAACTGGGCACGGGTATGGCGTAATAAGTCATCTGTTGAATTCAACCAACTGTTATTAAGAGTTGATGTTCATGGACCTTCCATTTTAAGAGCTAACATGCAGTTAAGCAATCTACCAGAATTCCAAGAATTGTATCAAATTACAGAAGATGATCCTATGTATTTAGCCAAGGATAAGATGGTAAGTATTTGGTGATCATATAAAAAAATTTAAACAGCACATATTTATCATTTAGATGAATGTGCTGTTTTTTTGTATCATTAATCGCGTATTGATAGTCCTTAGCTTACATGATATAATGAAAGAAAATCATTTCAAGCGGGGGAAAACGAGAAAACCATTCATTGCACAGAATGGACAAATAGATTTTTAATCTTCATTTTGGGGGAGAATCATATGAGTAAAAAGGTAATCATATCCATCATTGTAGTTGCAGTTTTAGTTGTTTTATACATCATCATAGGGAGACAAATACCGATTCATCGTTCGGATTTAAAAGTGGGATCAGAACGGATTTATTATCATGAGACATCAAAACTTGTTTCATGTGATCTTGCCTTCACAGAGGTTTTAGTTCATGAAGATGAGAATAACCAATATATCTATGAACTGATCAGTATAGGTAACGGTAGTTGTAAGAGTGATTTATACATTTGGGATGGATTCAAATCTTACACGATTAATCAAGCCATTGATAAAGGTATTATTTCATTAGATGATTTTTTAGATAGTAGTTTTGTTATTATACGTCCGATTGTGGAAGAGTAGAGAAGAAGTTGAGGACATATGGAATCATTAACAAAGAATAAGCAATCCATCGAAACCATCAAAGCGATGACACGGGGGTATTTATGAATAAAATCAAATTGATTAGTATATTATTGTTGTGCTTAATACTGCTTTCTTGTTCATCAAAAGAATCGAACATTCGTCTAGATTCATCATTGCTAAACGATTTAGAGCTTGTCGATCGCTTAAAACAAGATGACCCTTTGTTTGCTTTTAAGTTGAGCAAAGATGGTGACACATATCAGCAAACCATCTATATTTGGAACAACCAATTACGTAGAGACTTGCGTGAGGATTTGATTATGCTCTACGATTTGCTAGATGAGACAAGTGAAAAAGTAAATGATTATTCATTCAGGTATGATGAACTTGATGATCAATTGACTTTTTATATCAACAACAAACTTGTTGGTGAAATAGGAAATTCTAGTCTAACCCGACATATCATCAGAGCTATATTTCCAGAAGAATTTTCATATGCATCTTATGAATTTGCATCACGTTTAGGAATTATCATCATCCGATTAGAGACACTCGAAAGTTATGGAGATACTGAAGTTATTTGTATCATTACAGAAACAAATGATGAGCTATTATTTGTTGAATATGAGCTAAATATTATTCATTATATCCATATTTTGATACGTTATTAAAGTCGCTAGTACCGATTCATGATGATGTTTGCATCAAAATACAGTATAATATAAGTGTATTCATTTTCATATACATCTAATCTTTTGATGCATCAAAGACCACTAGCATTTCCCGTCACGGATACAAGTTATCTTTTGTATCAATCAAAAAGCAGAATTAATTTTGATATTGTTTCAACTCATGAGTATACAGACTTATCAGAATTTCCAATGCAGATATATCAACTTATCCACTTGCTCATTTGATCACTTTAAATGAAGTGTTACCTTTATATTCTGTATTCGGATTATTTAATGAAACGCATCCTAACGCGATTGATCAACTTAGGGTTAGATATCAAGAGTTGTTTCCAAGATTCTCTACGAATTAATTTATTTTTATATTTCAAGGATCTATCCAGGTGGGTAGATTTTTTTTTATGCTTGCTTTTACATTAATTTTGATATAATGAACGTTGTGAATAGACGATACATGTAAAGCGAGGATGAAACAATGCAACACGGGACAGATTTTTATAACGATGTATTAAAACTTGTCATTTTCGATTTGGACGGTGTTATCACCAATACAGCACATTACCACTACTTAGCATGGAAAAAGATTGCAGATGAACTTGGTATTACATTTGATAATCAACTCAATGAGCAACTTAAGGGTCTAAGCAGATACGACAGTTTAGATGTCATTTTGGATGCCAATCACCTCAAATTATCGCAATATCAAAAAGAAGACCTCATCGCATATAAGAATAAAATCTATCAATTGTTATTAACTGAACTATCAGAAAAAGATATTCTAGAAGGCATATATCCATTTATTTTAAGGCTTAAACAAGATGGAAAGAAAGTTGCTGTTGGATCATCAAGTCGTAATGCACAACTTATATTAGAAAAGTTAAACATGACATCGCTTTTTGATACGATTGTCACAGGTTGTGATGTTGAAAAATCAAAACCACATCCTGATATTTTTCTACAATGTGCATATCGACTACATATCAATCCTAAAGCATGTCTTGTCATTGAAGATGCACTTTCTGGTATTGAAGCAGCAACGCGAGCTAACATGACATCGATAGGTATTGGATCTGAACACTTGAATCAAGCAACCATACGATTAGCTCGTACCAAAGAGCTTTCAATTGACATCATTAAAACAATCTAATAATCAAGAACTCATGATGAGGGTAACCAAGGTTATCCTTTTTAAATGTCAACACAAATTCAACAAAAAAACAACAAAATTTTGTCGTTTTTGCAACGTTTTTGCAACAAAGTACACTCCATATATCCTCATTTAGCATTAATTCAGCCCTATTTTAGTCTATATCACGTGCTATATAGCCAACAAAACTGTAAAAAACTGTGCAAATGAATACGCTTCCATATTGTAAAATGATTTGCTACACTGATAATGACGATATGTTCAGAAGAGTATTTTGGACATAAAAAATAGAAAACAGGAGAGAAAAATGAAAAAGTTATTAGTTTCATTATTTGTAATTGTTTTTGCATTCTCTTTGTTTGCCTGCAAAGGTCAAGAACAAAGTGAAGTAGAAAAAATAATTGCAGAAGCACAAGATATGACTTTGGTTGAATTAATGGCTAAAGCATACGAAGAATCAAATGGCAAAACACTTGAAGGCATTGGTAATTCAAGCCGTGGTAAAACTGCTGGTGAAGCATTCGTTTTAGCCATGAAAGAAATTTACCCTGACTACACAGGCGTCATCAATTGGCAACAACCAAAAGAAAATTCAATTTTCCAGATGCTTGAAAGTGATTATAAGAGCCCAAACCCAATCTTTTCGATGACTTTAATCCAAGATGGCAGTCAGATTCAAAGTAAAATGATCGCAACAGGTATCCTACGCAATTTCATTCCACTTGAATGGAGAGAAGCTGCAGGTGTCAATGTTGAAAAAGATGGTACACCTTTGACATTACAAACACTTAATAAAGTATTCATGTACAACAATTTAGGTGATAAAGTTATTAACAACGTATGGGATTTTGTTAAACAAGGTGAAGCTCCAATGTTTATGGGTCTTGAATCAGAACCAGTTGGATTTAACTTCTTACTCATGTTAACAAAAGATGAATATGCAAATATCGTTAAACAAGCATTTGATGCTCTTGATGATACTGAAAAAGCATATTTCCAACCAATCGTTGATTCATTAGCAGCTAAAGCTACTGAACTCGGTTTAGGTGCAAATGGTAAATATTCACTTGCGTGGATTAAGTTATTTACACAACAAATTAATGTGATGACTGACGATGGTCCTATCATGTCAGAATTAGTTACAACTTCAGCTGTTGACGAAACTGCATTATTAGTTTATTCTAAACTTCGTTCAATTTCTGAAACAGAAACATCATCAGTTAACAACGTAACTGTTGCAGCTTATCAACCAGGTTATGTTGGATTTGGTGGTTACGGTTACAAGCATTTCTTACAGATTCCAGACACAAGTCCACTTCCTTGGACAGCTGCAGCATTTATCGCATACATGGTTACTGTTGAAGCAGGATTCCATCCATGGGGTAAAGATATGGGCGGTTACAGTGCTAATCCTCTTCTTAGATTAGACCATACACAAGATGGTTTCATCGATGGTGTTGATACATTCCCAGCTAAGAATGACCGTGGTTATGAATGGTGGGTAAGCACAGGTGTTTATGGTGGTAGATTAGTCATTGAAGATCCAATTTATGCATCACAAGTTGCATTTACAGTTGGTGAATGGATTTCAACATTACAATAAATAATTTGATTTAAGCGTTTAATTTAAAAAAGCATGGAGGCAATTGTATGAACGAAAATATCGTAAAAAAGGATTTCAAGGTTACCAAGAATAAAATAAAGACATTTTTACAAAAACCCGATCATATCATTTTATTGGTCTTTGGAATTCTGTTATCTTTCGCTACAATTGTCCCCATGATCACGCTTTTAAACGACACATTTGTTATTAAACCAGGTAGTTATTCTCAGTTTGTTACAGGTAGAAGCAGTGGTTATACACTCGTTAACTGGCAAGATTTGTTCTTTGGAGAACTTGCAAAGATTAATCTTTACATGCCGATGATTAATAGTATACTTCTAGCTATATTCGCAAGTTTAGGAGCTATATTATTTGGTGGAACATTTGCTTATTTAATTACAAGAACGAATATTGCGTTCAAGAAATATTTAAGTGCAATCTTTATTTTCCCTTACATTATGCCACAATGGACACTCGCTGTTATTTGGCAAAACCTCTTCAAGAGCAACCAGGTCACTGGTGGTTCAGATGGTATATTCTCTGCATTCTTTAATATCAATATGCCATTATGGTGGGTCGAAGGCTTATTTCCTTCAATTCTCATCTTAGCAATTCACTATGCGCCATTTGCGTATATCTTAATTGGAAGTATTTTTAGAAATATGGATTCCAATCTAGAAGAAGCTGCGGTGATCATGGATACACCTAAGCTTAAAATGTTTTTCAAAATCACATTACCAATGGTTTATCCAGCCATCCTATCAACTGTTCTTCTCGTTTTCGCAAGCGCGATGGGTAGTTATCCCGTTCCGCATTACTTAAAACTAGAAACTCTCGCAACTCGCTATGTCTCATTAGGTGTAAGACGAGCGGGTGAAAACAGTATCTTAGGTGTGCTGATGATGCTTTTCGGTGTTTTGATCTTGATTATTAATCATCAAAACACAAAGAGCAGAAAAAGTTATACGACAGTTACCGGTAAAAGCGGTCAAATCAGTCAAGTTAACATTGGTAAAGTCTTAAAATATGTTATCCCCAGTATTCTAATACTGATTACATTCTTCACATCGATTTATCCGATTCTTGCGTTTGCATTAGAAACATTCCTTCCCAACCCAGGAGATTATTCCTTCATCTTACATGGTTCATTTGATTCTCTGACAACGAAATGGTGGACACATAACAGCATGGAAGAAGCTGGTTTATATGGTCAGATGGGTATTCTCTACAACAGTACGATTTGGAATGGGTTTAAGGGTACCGTCATCGTTTCATCGTTTGCTGCACTATT
>Ga0116152_10000261_pt1 | contig 42668 bp, 43 predicted proteins | sample AD_UKC119_MetaG_FD_89894 | JGI IMG/M metagenome (GOLD analysis project Ga0116152, IMG submission 89894) | Active sludge microbial communities of municipal wastewater-treating anaerobic digesters from Hong Kong - AD_UKC119_MetaG | ecosystem: Engineered > Bioreactor > Anaerobic > Digestate... | reverse complement strand
GGATCTGGTCGACCAGACCGTCATTGACCTTGAGCTCAGTGGCCGCAGCAGTGGCTGCCTTGAACCGCAGATTGCATTCCACCTTGCCGCGCCCGAGACGCAGCGTGACCTGTTCGCGCACAACGGGTTCGATCGCGCGCAGCTCCTCGGGCAGACGGACCGTCGACTCGAGAAACCGGTGATTCACCGAACGAATCTCCCATGTGAGTTCGCCGTACTCGCCATGTCCCTGCTCGCGCGCAAACGCCGTCATACTTCGAATCATGCTGACCTCGGTTGGAGCGCCCGCTGCATTTGCCTGCGGGCATTGGGTGTATCATAAGGAGCATTGCCTCCAAACGCACCGTGACCTGTCCGAAAGAATGTCCCCACGCCCACGCGACAGTCTTCCCATCGGCACGGTGCTCGACTGTTACCGGGTCACAAAGCTTATCGGCAGCGGCGGTTTCAGTCTGATCTACCTCGCCGAAGACGAGGACAGCCATGACGAGGTGGCAATCAAGGAATACCTGCCCAAACGGTTCGGCGCACGCGACGGTGGCAATGCGGTCACGGTGTTGCGCGAAGACAAGTACGAGAGCTTCCAGCGCGGGCGCCGGCTCTTCTACCAGGAGGCGCGCCTGTTGGCGACACTGCGCCATCCCAACATCGTGCACGTCCGCAACTGCTTTCTCGCCAACAACACCGCCTACCTGGTGATGAACTATGAACCGGGCAAGAACCTCGGCCGCTACATAAAGAAGCGGCAGGGCGGCCTGAGCACGAACTTCCTGATGACGGTGTTTCCACCGCTGCTGGATGCCCTGGCACTGATTCACAGCCGCCAGCACCTGCACCTAGACATCAAGCCAAGCAACATTCACCTGCGCCCGGGCGGCAACCCGTTGCTGCTCGATTTCGGTGCGGCCTATCATCTCGATGACGTTGGCGAAAAGAAGGCACAGGTGGTGACGCCGGGCTTCTCACCGATCGAGCAGTACTACGCTTCCGCGAAAGTGGGGCCATGTACCGATGTGTATGCGATCGGCGCCACGATGCGCGCCTGTATCGAAGGCAAGCCGCCACCCTCCGCGGTGGAGCGTCACGCCAAGGACGCCCTGCATCCGGCCGTTGAATCATTCGGCCGCCACTATCCACGCGAGATCCTCGAATCGATCGACTGGGCTATGCAGATTGATCCGGAAAACCGCCCGGCCAGTGCCGCCGAACTGCGCGACGCCCTGCTTGGGCGCACGCCCGTGCCCAAGCCATGGAAGGGCGACCAACCGATCGTCGGGCAGGATGCCGAATGAACGGGTCGGAAAAGGTATTCGAGGCCGCAAAGGCCACACTGACCGGTGACCGCTCGTGCAACCAGGACCGCTGTCTGGTGCTGTCGAGCGGCGAGACCCTGCTGCTCGGGCTGGCCGACGGTCTTGGCGGCCACCCTCGCGGCGAGGTCGCGGCGCAATTGCTGATTGACGTCTGCGAGGCCATGTTCAGGCAGGCGCAAAAGCCACTTCACGACCCCGAACTCTTCATGCTGCAGTGCATCGGCAGGGCGCACCACGCGATCCTCCGCTATGGCGGCCGGCAGCAACCCCCGATTGCGCCGCGTACCACGGCGGTGTTGGCGATCGTGCAACGTGGCATTGCCCACTGGGCACATGTCGGCGACAGCCGCCTGTACCTGATCCGCGACGCCCAGGTGCACGCCCAGACACGCGACCATGCCCAGGTGCGTTTCATTCGCCAGCGGGCGGACGAGGCGTCGCGCCCTCGCGCCAGCCTCACACGCTGCCTGGGTGGCATGGCGAAGCCCCCCACCACGACCTGCAGCCCGCCGACCGTGCTGCAGGCGGGCGACATCCTCGTGTTATGTTCGGACGGGCTGTGGGGACAATTGCCGACGCAGGAGCTGACACAGGGCCTGAGCGGCGAATCCGGCCTCATCGGCAGCAGACTGGACAAGCTGGTCGACCAGGCGGCCGCGACACCCAACAGCGACAATGTGACCGCCGTGGCGCTACGCTGGCTGGCACCGCCTGTCAGCTGCGGCGACGATGCCATCCTGCTCGAGCCGGCTTCGGACCCGCAGCTCGAGGAGGCGATTGCGCACCTGAACAACATGCTCGAAAAGTCGGGCGAACAGCAACGATAAGGACACAAGATGCGACCCAGCGGACGTAGCCCGGACCAAATGCGGCCCATTAGCTTTACCCCGAACTACACCATGCACGCGGAGGGCTCGGTACTGGTCGCGTTCGGCAACACGAAGGTCATCTGCACCGCCAGCATCGAGAACCAGCAGCCGCGCTGGCTGCGCGACCAGGACCAGGGCTGGGTCACCGCCGAGTACGGGATGCTGCCGCGCTCGACGCACAGCCGTATGAATCGCGAGGCGGCACGAGGTGGCCAGGGCGGGCGGACAATGGAAATTCAACGCCTGATCGGTCGCGCACTGCGTGCAGCGGTCGATCTGCGCAAGCTCGGGCCACGGACTGTCACGCTGGATTGCGATGTAATCCAGGCAGATGGCGGGACCCGGACAGCGGCGATCTCGGGCGCCTTCGTGGCACTGCGCCAGGCGCTGCAGCGGCTGCGACTGGATGGCGGCATAGACGACGACCCGATCGCGTCCAACGTGGCTTCCGTTTCGGTGGGAATCTACGAGGGCATACCGGTACTGGACCTGGACTATGCCGAAGACTCGGGGGCGCAGACGGACATGAACGTGGTGATGGATGGCTTCGGGCGGTTCATCGAGGTCCAGGGCACCGCGGAGGGCGCACCTTTCTCCTCCGAGGAGATGAATGCGATGCTCGAGCTCGCCCGCCGCGGCATTACGCAGATCATCGACGCGCAGAACGCCCTGATCACAGGTAAATGACGGCGATTGGCCAAAGGCCGACCGGGCAACGATAATCTCGGGCCGGCGCCGCACAGACGCCCAGGAAGCACCAGCAATGTCACAGCGCATCGTCCTCGCCACAGGCAACAGGGGCAAGGTAAAGGAATTCAGCGAGTTACTGGCTGACCGTGAAATTGTGGTCGTGCCGCAGTCGGACTTCGGCGTCCCGGATGCCGAAGAGACCGGTCTCACATTCGTCGAGAACGCCATCATAAAGGCACGCAACGCAGCGCTGCACACCGGCCTGCCGGCGATTGCCGACGACTCCGGGCTGGAGGTCGACTACCTGAACGGCGCCCCCGGCATCTACTCGGCGCGCTACGCCGGGCCCGACGGCGACGGCACCGCCAACAACAGCAAACTGCTCGATGCCCTTTCTGCAGTCCCTGAAACGCAGCGCAGCGCACGCTTTCAATGCGTCCTGGTCTATCTGCGCCATGCCGACGACCCGACACCGATCATCTGTCAGGGCACCTGGGAAGGCGCAATCCTGCGCTCACCCCAGGGCGCGGCCGGCTTCGGTTACGACCCGCTGTTCTTCGTCGAAGCCGAGGGCTGCAGCGCGGCCGAACTGCCGGCCGAGCGCAAGAACCAGCTCAGCCATCGCGGCCAGGCCCTGCGCTGCCTGCTGGCGGCATTCGCCCGATGAACGTACCCACGCCGCCGTGCGTCCACCGACCAGCTGTGGCCCTGCGGTGCGGAGCCTGCCCCGCCGTGTCTTCGTCGCGCAAGGAGGATCACCGCCATGGCGCATGACCAATTTTTGAAAAAGGTCGCCGAGTTTCTGCTCTCGGAAGAGAAGATGAGCAACCCGCTCATCGCCCGTGCGCGCGCCGAGACCTGTCAGCACTGCCCGAAGATCGACAAGCAACAGCAGAAATGCACCGTCTGCGGCTGTTATATCGAAACCAAGTCCAAGTCGATGACCAGCAAGAACCCTCTCAAACTCGGTCGGATCGAGATCACCCATTGCCCGCTCGGCTTCTGGGGTGACAAGGTCATCGCCAATCTGTACCGGGAGATCGACGGCAAGAAGACCTTCTGAACCAGCGATAGCAGCGTTGACCGGGCAAGCCGCGGGACGGCCAACACCCGATGCGAATTCACCAGCGCCACAGAATCCATTGCTGGATGTTGTCGCGCAGCGGCTCACCAGGCCGATAGTCCAGTTCGCCGTCGCCATTGACATCGACGAAATGATACGGTGGTCCGACGATCGGCTGCACCCTGACCAGAAACAGCTGTCCGTTGCGTCGATACTCGTAGATCGTTTCCCGCTCGGTACGACGGATCGTGACCTCGGGCTCCAGCGGTTCGCCGGATTGCAGCGGTGGTGGCGGTGGTGGCGCGTCGATGAGCTCGCCATCGGCCGCAAAAACACCACCGGGAAACATCGCCCACAGCAGGCAAATCGCTGCCATACACCTGTTACGTCCTGTCTCACTCAACAACGCCGCTACTCCTGTTCAATGGCACTCCGGCAGCATCTCCTGCCCGGCCCCGGAAGGTCGAGGCTGCGTGTTCGGCAATGATGGAAGATCTGCTTCACGATGTCTTCCCGTTGAACACACGACTGCATCGACTTCATATCATCGGCACCGATGGTCCTGTACTTGATCATGGTTGATCGTCGCAAGCGCCGCTTGGCCGCACCGTGGCCGACCGGTAGGATTGTACCCCGGCTGAGGGCAGGACCACTGTCACCGATTTTGGAGCAAACTGAACGCATGAAGACCACCGTAATCGGCCTCGGCGCCATGGGTGCCGGCATGGCCGGCAATCTGTTCCGCGCCGGCCTGCTAACCCAGGCCTGGAACCGTACCCCGGAACGCGCGCACAGTGCCGCCGTGCAACACGGCTTCACGATCGCGGATTCGCTGGAATCCGCCGGCGCCCAATCGGACCTGGTAATCACCTCGGTTTCCGCCGATGCCGATCTGCAACAGGTGGTCGATCGTCTTGCCAGGGTGATGACCGCCGGCAGCGTGGTCCTGGATACGTCCACGGTCAGCATCGACACGGCACGAGGCGTGGCCGAACGACTCGAGGCGCACGGCATTCATTTCCTGGATGCACCGGTATCCGGGGGCAAGGAGGGCGCCGAAAAGGCGACCATGGTGATGATGATCGGCGGTGATCGAGCGGTCCTCGAACAGGTCATGCCGGCGCTGAATGTGATCAGCCGCAAGGTCGTGCATATGGGCCCTGTCGGCAGCGGCCAGGCGACAAAGGCGGTCAACCAGATCATGTGCGCAGGCATCAACCAGGCCGTCACCGAGGCACTGGCGTTCGGCCAGCACCAGGGACTAGACATGGACAAGGTGGTCGACGTCGTCAGCAGCGGCGCCGCCGGCAACTGGTTTGTCGAACACCGCGGCCGCAACATGACCCGTGGCATCTTCGAGCCGGGATTCCGCCTTGCCCTGCACCACAAGGACCTCAAGATCTGTCAGGCGATGCTGGCCGCCGAACGGGTACAGCTGCCGATGGTCGAGATGACGCTGGTGCAATATGAGCGATTGATGGCGCAGGGGTACGGCGACGAGGACATCTCGGCCCTTTACCGCGCCAAGCGCCCGCTTTTCGGCGAGGACGTCTAGCCACCGGCGCATGAACGACCTCAATCCGAGCCAACGCGAGGCCGTCCGTCACCTCGAAGGGCCGCTATTGGTGCTCGCCGGCGCGGGCTCCGGCAAGACCCGCGTGATCACCGCCAAGATCGCACACCTGATCGAACAGGGCGGCGTTGCCGCGCGTCACATCACCGCGGTCACATTCACCAACAAGGCCGCACGCGAGATGAAGGGGCGCGTGGGAAAGCTGCTCGATGCACAAGCCGGGCGCGGCCTGAGCATCTCCACCTTCCACACCCTCGGACTCAACATCCTGCGTCGCGAACTCAAAACCGCCGGCCTGCGCGCGGGCTTCAGTATCTTCGACGAGCAGGACGTCGAGCAGTTGCTGCGCGAACTGACGAAAAAGAACGAAGCGGACAAGGACACGCTGCAGCGTGCACGCTGGCAGATCTCTGCGTGGAAAAACGACCTGATCGACCCGGATGCCGCCCAGGGCTCCGCGTCGGACGACTTCGAGAGTTTCTACGCCGCACTGTACGGCGCCTACCAGCGTGCGCTGCGCGTCTACAACGCCGTGGATTTCGACGACCTGATACTACTGCCGGTCAGCTTGCTGCGCAGTGACCCGGCGCTGCGCGAGCGCTGGCAGAACCGCATTCGCTACATGCTGGTCGACGAATACCAGGACACCAACGGCGCCCAGTACGAACTGGTCAAGCTGCTGGTGGGGGTGCGGGGCGCACTGACGGTGGTCGGCGACGACGATCAGTCGATCTACGCCTGGCGCGGAGCACGGCCAGAGAACCTGGCGCGCCTGCGCGACGATTTTCCGCACCTCCACGTGATCAAGCTGGAGCAGAATTATCGCTCCACTGGGCGAATCCTGCGCGCCGCCAACACGCTGATCGCCAACAATGAACACGTCTTCGAGAAGCGCCTGTGGAGTGAACTCGGCCCCGGCGAACTGCTGCGCGTGGTCAACTGCCGCGATGAGGAGGACGAAGCGGAGCGGGTGATCAGCGAGATCATCCAGCAGCGCTTCAACAGTGGGGCGCCGTACAGCAGCTTTGCCATCCTGTACCGCGGCAATCACCAAGCCAGGCCGTTCGAGAAGGCATTGCGCACGCAGAACATCCCGTACTTCATCAGTGGCGGCACATCGTTTTTCTCGCGCAGTGAAGTCAAGGACGTGATGGCCTACCTGCGCCTGATCGTCAATCCGAACGACGACGGTGCGTTCCTACGCATCATCAACACCCCGCGGCGTGAGATCGGAACCAGCACGCTGGAGACACTGTCGCACTATGCGGCGGAGCGCCGCTGCTCACTGTTCCAGGCAATCGACGAACTGGCGCTGGGTGAACGCCTGAAAGCGCGGCCGCTGTCGCGCCTGCGGGAATTTTCGGCTTGGCTGGGCAGTATGGGACGGGGCAGCGAGGACTCGCCGGTCGAGACCGTGAGACAGCTGCTGAACGACCTGGACTATCGCGACTGGATCGAGCAGACCAGCGGCAGCGACAAGGCCGCGGCACGCCGCTGGGAAAATGTCGAGGACCTGATCGGATGGCTGGAGAAGCTTCGCGCCGACGAGCAGAAAGGCGAGAGTCTTGGCCACATGGTCAACCACCTCTCGCTGATGGACGTTCTTGAGCGCCAGGACGAGGAAGACAGCGGTGATCGGGTCGTATTGATGACACTGCACGGCGCCAAGGGCCTGGAGTTTCCGCACGTCTTCCTGGTTGGTATGGAGGAGGACCTGCTGCCACACCGCAGCAGCATCGAGGAGGACAACATCGCTGAGGAGCGGCGTCTCGCCTACGTCGGTGTGACCCGCGCTCAACGCACGCTGGTGATGACCTGCGCCGAGCGCAGGCGGCGTGCAGGAGAACTGGTGCGCTGCGAACCCAGCCGTTTCCTGCAGGAACTCCCGGACGACGACCTGAAATGGGAGGGTCGTGGCGCCACGCTGTCCACGGAAGAAAAGCAGGCACGCGGCAAGGCCAGCCTTGCCGGCCTCAAGGCGATGCTCGGCGCCTGAAGCACCGCTGACAACCGAGCAGGGGCGCGTCCAGCATACCGGCACCAAGCGAAGAAAAGCCCGGCACCTGGCCGGGTTTCATGCGTTTCGTTTCCTCTAACCGGGCGATTATTGCGCCTGGCTGACCAGGTAGGCGACAGCGGCAGCGATGTCGGCATCCGGCAGGTCCATGCGTCCACCCTTGGGCGGCATCGCGTTCTTGCCTTTCAGGGCGCTGTTCGTCAGCGCCTCCATGCCCTGCTCAATACGTGGTGCCCAGACAGCCTTGTCACCGCGCTTGGGCGCACCCGCGGCACCGGTGTCGTGACACACGAAACAGGCGGCACCGTACACAGCCTTGCCCTTGGCGAGATCAGCCGCCGGTGCGGTCTCCGGTGTGGCCGACTCCGGCATCACCGCTGCCACGGCGGAAGCGGCGACATCCATCGCGCTGCTCGCCATTTCCTTGACTGCCTCGACCGGGCCGGCCGACGCAGGCGCCGGCTCGGTGCCGCCGGTAGCGGCCAAGTCGACGCCGCTCTGGGTGAGCATGTTTTCTATTGCTGCACGGATCTCGGCATCGCTGACCATGGCACCTCCCTTCGGCGGCATGCCCCCCTTGCCCTTGATCGCGCTCGCGGTAAGGCCGTCGAGGCCGTTTGCCGCCTGCAGCCGTGGTTCCCAGGCGGCCTTGTCGCCAATCTTCGGTGCACCCAGCACCCCGGTACCGTGGCACGCAAAACAGGCGGAGGCGACGATATCGGCGCCGCTCTTCGGCGCTGCCGGCGCTGCGTCGGCAACCGCGACATCGACCCTGCCGACCGGCTTGATGCGCTCGGCGACCGCTGCACGCTGCCGCGGATCCTCACCCCGATCCTCTTCCACCGAGCCGATGATCTGATTGGCGGCAATCAGGATGATGGCGGTGAAGGCAAGCAACGCCCCCAGAATCACCAGAAACATGCGCAAAAAGGCGGCGTCGTTTTGTGCAGACACTGTTGTCGCTCCTCGGAATTTCAATCACTGACCGGAATCGGCCCGAAAAAATGCCGCACGATTATAGCGGCTAGTGCACCGCTGCGGTACTGCCGGCCCGATCAGACGCTGCTGCCGACCCGGTAATCCGCCACGTGGATCAGGCGCTGAAGATCCAGGATCTCCACCCGATGACGTTCACACAGCATGATGCCGTCGGCCCGCAACTTGCGCAGGACGCGATTGGTGTGCACCGGCGTCAGGCCGGTCAGCTCTCCCAGCATCTCCTGGGTCAGCGGGAAGGGCATGCTGTGCGAATTCCCGTCGACCTGGTCACGCCGGTCAAGCCGGTGATACAGGTCGACCACCGCGTGGGCTATACGCTGTTCGGCCGATTTGCGTCCCAGCCCCAGCACGTTGGACTCACAGGTCATCAGATAGCGCGCCTGGATGCTGGTGATCTGGCGCGCGATGTCGGTGTGGGTATCGATCATTGCGTGCAGATCGGTCTGCCGAAAACCGCAGACCACGGCGTCCGTGATGGCCAGGGCGCCATGGCTGTAGAGTGAATCGGACAACGGCGCATAGCCGACGAAATCGCCCGGGAGCGCCACCCGCAGCGCCTGGCGGCTGCCATCGGAATGGGTGCGGTAGAGCATCAACCAGCCTTCATACAGGGTGTAGGCCATCGCTGCCGGGGCCGACTCCTGGTAGAGATGGGATCGTGCCGGAAGGCGATACTGCGCCGTTCGGCGGGATTCCGCGTCGGTCAGATACCTGTCGGCGACGACCTGAAAGAGCGCCTTTTCACGTATCGGGCAGATGCCGCAGCGCGTCGGTAGCGCGCGAATCTCGGTCAGTTTGTTTTTCAGCACGCTCTCTGGTCTCCTGCGCTTTCGCTTGGCGCCACCAAGAACACCCCGGCACCCGGGTGCACGACCAGCAGGGCCCGGCACCTATCCGCATGGCGGAGAGTATCGCACCGGGCGGAGGTGTTGCACGCCAGTTCCCATGCGCCGGACAGGGGTTTAACGCGTGCACACCTTCGCCGCTGCCGGCAACGACGATTCGTGTAAACTTGCGCGCTCGATTCTGCAAGCCCCGACGCTATGAACCACGGCACAACCGCGCCCATACTGGAGATCGATGCGCTGAGTTGCGTGCGCGGCGACCGGGTGTTGTTTCGCGACCTCAGCTTCGAGGTCCGCCCGGCGGAGCTGCTGCACCTCAAAGGCCGCAACGGCAGTGGCAAAGCCACCCTGTTGCGCGCCCTGGCCGGCCTGCTGCTGCCAGAGTCCGGCGAGGTCCGCTGGGGCGGAAGCAATATCCGCCGCCTGCGCGAGGAATACTCCCGCCACCTGATGTATCTGGGCCACCTCAACGGCATCAAGGGCGACCTGACCGCAGCGGAGAACCTGCGCATCGCCGCCACCCTGGACGGATTCGAACTGTCAGAATCACGCGCCTGGGAAGTACTGGGCGAAATCGGCCTCAAGGGCCACGAGGACCTGCCCAGCAAACACCTGTCGCAGGGACAGAAGCGCCGCGTCGCACTCGCGCGCCTGCTCGCCAACAAGGCACGCGTATGGATACTGGACGAGCCCTTCACGGCACTCGACGTGGCCGCGGTGCAACTGCTGCAGGACGTGATCCGCCGGCATGTCGAAAGTGGCGGTATGGCAATCATCACCACACACCAGGCGGTACCGATGATCGGTGAGCACACACGCACCGTGTCCCTGGGTGGCACAGATGCTTGAGCCGCTGTACTGGGTCGTCCGGCGCGATCTGACGATCGCAATGCGTCGGCGTTCGGACGTATTCACCACGCTGATCTTCTTCGTCATCGTCGTCAGCCTGTTTCCACTGGGCATAGGCCCGGAACCGGCCACCCTGCGTCTTATCGCACCCGGCATTGTGTGGGTCGGCGCGCTGCTGGCTTCGATGCTGGCGCTGGAGCAGATATTTTCCGCCGATCATCGCGACGGCACGCTGGAACAGATGCTGCTGACGCCGCAGCCGGTGGCGCTGCTGGTGTCTGGCAAGGTACTGGCGCACTGGCTGGTCAGCGGCGTGCCTCTGGTGATCATTTCGCCACTGCTGGGACTGCAGTACGACCTGTCCATCGACGCGCTGCAGGTGCTGGTGATCTCACTGCTGCTGGGTACGCCGACGTTGAGCCTGATCGGGGCCATCGGTGCGGCCCTGACACTGGGGCTGCGCTCCGGCGGTGTGCTGCTGGCGCTGCTGGTATTGCCGCTGTACATCCCTGTGCTGATATTTGGTGCCGGGGCAGTCGAGGCGACCGTCTCCGGCCTGGGTGGCCAATCGCACCTGTCGCTACTGGGCGCCATCCTGGTCGCGAGCCTGGTGCTGGCACCGCTCGCCACCGCGGCGGCACTGCGGGTGGCGGAAGACTAGCGAACTCTGGCGTTTTGCAGGTGTCTAGTGAGTCCGGTAGGCTCAACGGCCCGGCGCCGTCGGGGTCACAACCGCCCCGGCACAAAAACCAACCAGATCAAGGAATCGCGCATAAATTGCGGCAAAATAGGCGGATCTTCAGCATTTGGGGTTGGTTACGATCGTCGCAGCCCCCGGCGCCAGAAAATCATTAACGGTATCGACCGAGGCACAATGTCTTCCCGATTCATCAACTGGTTCAAGTTTTCTTCGCCCGCGACCTTCTATCCGCTGGCGCACAGGATCTGCGTGATATCGGCGGTAATCGCCGTGGTGCTGATCGCGATCGGCCTGTACATGAGCTTCTTCGTCGCCCCCACAGACTACAAACAGGGCGAGGGATACCGGATCATCTTCGTCCACGTACCTGCATCGTGGATGTCAATGTTCATTTACCTGGTGATGGCCGGTTGGGCTGCGCTGGGCCTGGTGTTCAACACCCGCCTGTCGGCGATGATGGCGCAGGCACTGGCGCCGACGGGGGCGATGTTCGCCTTCCTGTCTCTGTGGACCGGCTCGTTCTGGGGTAAGCCGATGTGGGGCACCTGGTGGGTGTGGGACGCCCGCATCACCTCGGAACTCATCCTGCTGTTCCTGTATCTCGGTTACATGGCGCTGCGCTCGGCGATCGACGACCCGCGCCGCGGTGATCGCGCAAGCGCAATCCTGCTGCTGGTCGGCGTGGTCAACGTGCCGATCATCTATTACTCGGTTAAATGGTGGAACACGCTGCACCAGGGCTCGACCATCAAAATGAACGCCGAAAGCACCATGGACGACACCATGCTGCTGGCGATGCTGATCATGACCCTGGGCTTCTGGGCCTATTCGATCGCCGTCGCCATGTCGCGCGTGCGCAGCATCATTCTCGAACGCGAACGCTCGGCCAACTGGGTGCGCGATCTCGTCGGCGGAGGCACCTGATATGTTGGAAAAACTGGATATGGGTAAACATGCGCTCTATGTCTGGGGCTCGTTTGGCGTGACCGCGCTGTTCATGATCATCGAGCCTTTGCTGCTGCGCTCGCGGTCACAACAGATCAGGAAGCGCATCGCGCGCGTCGCCCGACTCGAACAAGAGGTGAATCAATGAAAGCACGACACAAGCGCCTGGGCATCGTGATTGTTGCCCTCGCCGCCCTTGGCCTGGCCACTTTCCTTGTGCTGAACGCACTCGAAGGCAACCTGTCGTATTTCTTCTCGCCCACAGAGGTGGCGGACGGCAAGGCGCCGGCCAACCATATCTTTCGTCTCGGCGGCCTGGTCGAGGCCGGCAGCGTGACCCGCGAGGAAGGCAGCCTTACGGTCAACTTCGTGGTCACCGACATGGCGAAAAGCATCACCGTCGCTTACAGCGGCATCCTGCCAGACCTGTTCGCCGAAGGTCAGGGCGTGATCGCCCAGGGCCGCCTGGGGCCGGACAATGTGTTCGTGGCCGAGGAGGTCCTGGCCAAACACGACGAGACCTATATGCCACCAGAGGTCGCAGCGGCGCTGGAAAGCGCTGGCAAGATGGGCGAGCGTCACCCGGGGAGCAAGCCGCTATGATCCCTGAACTCGGCCAGATCGCACTGCTGATCGCCCTGGCGCTGTCGGTCATCCAGGCGGTATTTCCGCTGATCGGTGCACAACGGGGGATCACCGCCTGGATGCGGCTGGCGTATCCCGCTGCCCGCCTGCAACTGCTGTTCGTGTTCACTGCGTTCGCGCTGCTGACCTACAGCTTCCTCACCCACGATTTCAGCGTCGCCTATGTTGCGCAGAATTCGAACACCCAGTTACCCACACAGTACCTGTTTTCGGCGGTGTGGGGCGGACACGAGGGTTCGCTGCTGCTGTGGGCACTGACATTGTCGGTCTGGACTGGCGCGGTGACGCTTTTCAGCCGCAGCATTCCGCTGGTGATGATCGCTCGCGTCATCGGCGTCATGGGACTGGTCGCAGTCGGCTTCCTGCTGTTCATGCTGATGACCTCCAACCCGTTCGATCGCCTGCCGATGCCACCGGCCGACGGTCGCGATCTCAATCCACTGCTGCAGGACTTCGGTCTGATCATCCATCCGCCGATGCTGTATATGGGTTACGTCGGCTTCGCTGTTCCTTTTGCCTTCGCCATCGCGGCGATGCTCGGCGGCCGCCTGGACGCCGCCTGGGCGCGCTGGTCACGTCCCTGGACCAATATGGCATGGCTGTGCCTGACGCTGGGGATCACCCTGGGCAGCTGGTGGGCGTACTACGAACTGGGCTGGGGCGGCTGGTGGTTCTGGGACCCGGTCGAGAACGCATCGTTCATGCCCTGGCTGGTCGGAACCGCGCTGATGCATTCGCTGGCCGTCACCGAAAAACGCGGCGCATTCAAGGCCTGGACGGTGCTGCTGGCGATCTTCGCGTTCTCCCTGAGCCTGCTTGGCACCTTCCTGGTGCGTTCCGGCGTCCTGACATCGGTGCACGCATTCGCCTCGGACCCTGAGCGCGGCGTGTTCATCCTGCTGTTCCTGATGGCCGTGGTCGGCTCGTCGCTGGCGCTGTACGCCCTGCGTGCCAACCAGATCCGCAGTTCGGTGCGCTTCGACCTGCTGTCGCGCGAGACCGGCCTGTTGCTCAACAATGTGTTCCTGGTCGTCGCGGCCGCCAGTATCCTGCTCGGCACCCTGTATCCGCTTGCAGTCGACGCCCTCAATCTCGGCAAGATCTCGGTGGGCCCGCCGTACTTCAACAGCGTCTTCATCCCGCTGACCGCACCGCTAGCAGTGCTCGTCGGCATCGGCGCGCTGGCGCGCTGGAAACGCGACAGTTTCGAGCGCCTCTGGCCGAGACTGCGCATCGCCGCTGCGATCGCGCTGGCGTTGGGCATTGCCTACCCGATCCTGCTGACGCCGCAATTCGTGTGGCAGGCGGCGTTTGGCATGGTTCTCGCCATCTGGGTGACGGCGTCGACAGTGGTGGTGATCCGAGAGCGCCTCGGGCCGCAGAACAACTGGCGCAGTATCCCGCGCGGATTCTGGGGCATGGTGCTCGGCCACCTCGGGATCGCGGTGTTTATCGTCGGGGTCACGCTGACGTCGATCTACTCCAGCGAGAAAGACGTGCGGCTGGCCCCTGGAGAAACCTATGAAATGGGCGGTCACGCATTCGAGTTCATCAGCGTCGAGGCCACGAAGGGACCGAACTACACTGCGTATCGCGGCAACCTGGTGGCCAGCAAGGACGGCAAGAAGATCGCCGAGATGCACCCGGAAAAACGTATCTACCTGGTGCAGACGATGCCGATGACCGAAGCCGCGATCGACGCCGGGCTGACACGCGACCTGTTTGTCGCCCTGGGCGAGGACCTGGGCAACGGCGCCTGGAGCCTGCGTATCTATCACAAGCCCTTCGTGCGCTGGCTGTGGCTCGGTGGCCTGCTGATGGCAATCGGCGGCGGACTGGCGGCCACGGATCGACGCTATCGCTCACTGGCTCGCCGCGCGCGTGAGCTCGACAGCAGCGCCGCGGGGGCGGTCGCATGAACCGGGCGATAGTCCCTCTTGTGCTGTTTCTTGCCCTGGCCGGGTTGTTCTGGTTCGTGCTCGGCAAAATGAACGAGGGTGAATACAACCCGCGCGATGTACCGACCCAGTTCATCGGACGCAGCGCGCCGGAGTTCACCCTTCCGGACCTGCTGGATCCGTCACAGACGGTGCGCCCGTCCGATATGGCAGGCAAGGTCTGGCTGTTGAATGTCTGGGGAACCTGGTGTCCTGAATGCTGGAAAGAGCACGAGTTTCTGGTCTACCTGGCAAATCGCGAAGGTGTTCCCATCGTCGGCATCAACTGGCGCGACGAGGCATCCGAGGCCAAGGCGATGCTGAAACGCCTCGGCAACCCGTTCCTGAAGATCGCATTCGACCCCAGCAGTAATGCGGCGATCGACTGGGGCGTATACGGCGCACCCGAGACCTTCCTGATCGACGCCAGCGGCATCGTGCGCGAAAAGCACACCGGGGCGATCACACCCCAGGTGTGGAAAGAGAAGTTCAGCCGCTACTTTGCGGACGCCCGGAGCGCTTCATGAAGTCAGTCAAAGCCCTGTTCTTTCTCACCGCCATGATACTCACCGTCGCGGCATCTGCCCGGGTCGAGGTCCACGACTTCGACGGCCCTGAGCAGGAGGCACGCTACAACAAGCTGATTGCCGAACTGCGCTGCCTGGTCTGCCAAAACCAGAATCTGGCTGACTCCAACGCCGAACTGGCCGTGGACCTTCGCCGCAAGACCTATGAAATGGTCAAGCAGGACAAGAGCGAAGGCGAGATCGTCGACTTCATGGTCGACCGTTACGGCGAGTTCGTGCTGTATCGCCCGCGCCTGAGCAACAGCACGCTGCTGTTGTGGGCGGGTCCGTTCATCATCCTGATGATCGGCATCAGCCTGCTGATCCGTACTGTAAGACGGCGCCGCGCCGGGCAGGACAACAATATCGATGACGCCAGCATCAGGAATGCTGCGGCATTGCTCGACATCGACCGAGACAAGAGAAACGCATGACCCTGTTCTGGATGATTTCCGCCGCGATGATCGTCGCGGCACTGGCAATACTCGCGCCGACCCTGCTGAGGAAGCACCGCGCTAGTACGGATGCCACTGAACGCTTCAACGTCGAGATCGCACGCGAACACCTCGCGGAACTGATCAAACAGAAGGATGCCGGCGACTTGTCGGACGAGGAATTCGTCCAGGCGAAACACGACCTCGAGCTGGCGCTGGCGCAGGATCTCGAAGGCACCGCCACCGTGCCGCCGAAGTCTTCGGCAAGCGGCGGGCGCATCGCCCTGATCATCGCCGCATTGCTGATCCCGCTGATCACCGTGCCGACCTACCTGAAGATAGGCTCACCGAACCTGATCGACATCGCAGGCAGCACCACAGGTGCGGCCGCGGGACACGGCACCTCTGGTGAGGTACCGGCGATCGACGAGCTGGTGGAAAAACTGCGTTCACGGATGGAGGCCAACCCGGACAACGCAGAGGGCTGGTTCCTGCTCGGCCGCACCTATATGCGACTGCAGAACTACGCCGAGGCGGCCCATGCGTTCGAACAGGTCGTACGCCTGCTGCCCGACGAGACCGCGGGCCTGTTGTCGCTGGCCGATGCGATCACCATGCGCGACGGCCGGCGCGTCGGGCCACGCGCGATGGAGCTGTTGGAAAAGGCGCTGCAACTGGATCCGAACAGTGTGACGGCGATGTGGCTGCTGGGTAATGCAGCGGCCGACAATGGAGACAACGCCAAGGCAGTCGACTACTGGCAGCGGGCCTACCCGCTGCTCGACGACGAACCGGCGATGCAGTCGGAACTGGGGCAGATGATCTCGCAGGCCGGTGGCCAGCCACCGGTACGGACCGCGTCGCTGCCGCCGATCATGGGCGGCGAAGGCACTGCCGCCACGCCGCCCGCAAGTGAGGGCACGGTGACAGACGGTGCCAGCATCACCGTCGAGGTGGCACTGGCACCGGCGATTCTCGACAAGGCGTCGCCCGGCGATACCCTGTTCGTACTCGCCCGCGCCGAGAGCGGACCGCCTATGCCGTTGGCCGTCGCCAGGCATCAGGTCAGCGAACTGCCACTGACGGTCACCCTGACCGACGCGATGGCCATGATGCCGGCGATGAAGCTGTCGTCCTTCTCCCGGGTCAAGGTCAGCGCAAAGGTCTCGAAGAGTGGACAGGCGGGCACTCAGGCCGGCGATCTGGTTGCCAGCGACGTGGTCGTCGACAGCGCCGATCCGCCGCAAAGCGTGCAGTTGCTGATCGATCGCGTCGTCGAATAGCCACGACGACGCACCCGGGGAATGCGAACGGGCGCCACACCGATGGTGGCGGACGCGGCGGGCCTTCAGCCCATGTAGCTCAGGGCCTCTTCGCCCGGATTGGGCAGGCCGGCAATCTGCCAGAGCTGACGGCAGCCTCCGAAAGACTTCTTCACAGCCTCGCGGTCGACCCCCAACTTGCGGCAGAGGTTGCGCATCGGTGGAAGCGCCCCGAGGCGAAAATACCGGTCGCGGACGAAATCGATGATCAACCATTGGGTCTGGCCCAGCGTACCCAGTCCCTGTCGGTCTGCGAGCTGTTGGGCCAACGACCGGCTCCAGAGCTTACGTTCGAGCAGGAAACCATCATCGTCGAGTGGAAAAGCCGTGACCGCTACACCTTGTGCACGGCTCGCAACTGCCAGGGGCATCATCAAATCTCCTTTGGACTGACCAATTGTGGTGTCGATCGAACGACGAACAGAGGGTGAAAGTCCTCCCCCGTGCTGCGCCGCACAATCGATAACCCAAGGATAGACGCATTTTTCTGATGCGGGTATTGATGTTTTATATGGGCTGCATTTAAGCGGTTCGTGCTGCAACCGACCACTCGTAGCCCGCAAAGCACCCGCCAAAGGCCGGCCAAAAACTGTTGCGATTGACTGGCGGCAGTGTATCGGCGGCGATTAACCGCAATAATCCTTTCTTGATTGATCGGAGCCACCGATGCTCAGCGTACTCATTCTCGGTCTGCTGCTGGGGCTGCAACATGCGGTCGAGGCCGATCACCTTGCCGCCGTTGCCAGCCTCAGCACCCGCAGCCACAGCCTGGGCGATGCGGCACGCCATGGTATGGCCTGGGGCCTGGGGCACGCACTCACCCTGCTGGTGTTTGGTGGCAGCGTTTTGCTGCTCGGCGGCGCGATCGGTCCACATCTGGCACTGTTGCTCGAAGCCGCGGTCGGCCTGATGCTGGTCGTTCTCGGTGTCGACGTATTGCTGCGTCTGTGGCGCAAGCGCGTGCACTATCATGTGCACAGCCACGGTGAGGAATCCCACTTCCACGCCCACAGTCATGTCTCCGGCCGTCCACATACGGCTGACCCACACCAGCACCTTCACAAAAAACCACTGCCACTTCGCGCACTGATGGTTGGCATGGTGCATGGCATGGCCGGCTCGGCCGCGTTGATGGTATTCGCGCTCGGCAGCGTGCAGTCCATTTGGCAGGGTCTGGCCTATATGGCCATGTTCGGACTGGGCTCCATCGTCGGAATGCTTGCGCTCGCAGTCGTCATCAGCCTGCCGCTGCGCTGGTCAGCACAGAGCCTGACATGGGCCCATAATGGGCTTACCGCGATGCTGGGCCTATTCACCATCGCACTCGGCGCCATGCTGCTGCAACAGTCCACCCACGGGCTGATGTACGGCATCACGTGACGTTTACAACCAGAATGCAAGAGAACCGGCGCGCATCACGACGTTTGCCACGTGAATCGGCGCTGTCGCCATTGAGGTGGACATACCAAATAGGCGAGAATGCCCGCGCGTCGCGCCCGTAGCTCAGTTGGATAGAGTACTGCCCTCCGAAGGCAGGGGTCACAGGTTCGAATCCTGTCGGGCGCGCCAATTCCATCCTTCGCCGCCAACCGAAGGAGTCCGCGTGATCCAATGCAAACGCGTCCATCTTCCACCCGGACCTGCCGATGGCACCCGGGTCCTGGTCGAGCGCCTTTGACCGCGCGGCGTCAGCAAAGTCAACTCGGGGATCGACCTTTGGCTGAAAGAGACCGCGCCGTCGACCGCGCTGCGCCAGTGGTTCGGACATGCGCCGGATCGATGGAACGAATTCCAGGCGCGCTACCGGCAGGAACTCGAAGCAAACCCCGGGGCGGTCCAGAAGCTGCGCGACATCGCGGCCCAGGGTGACGTTACCCTTCTGTACGCCGCACGTGATGTACCGGGCAACAGTGCACAGGTCTCGCTCCACTATCTCTCGGATTCCCGACGATAAAATACCTATGCTTCATGCTGCGCTTGGCGGATTGCCATACATGAGGTACGGTTCGTCAGCGGCACTCCATCGTACTTTGCGCCGGTCTCGTCGGCTAAAGGGCTTTTCCGGCGATCCGTGCCATCACCCTGGATAAGGCCACAGTCATGCCCCTTTCCTGCGCGGTTTATACGTCGTTCCCGATTTTTGACAATGCAGGATGGAATCCCTGGGACTACGGCCAGGCGCTCGCAGCACAACGCATGGTACGTTCGCTGTCCGACCTCGGTGTCGCGGTGACCATCCTGCCGAGCTGGCTGCCGCACATGCTGCTGGTGGACGAATTTGTCACGGATTTCAAACACCACCGTGAAGCCAGCCGGGCCGCCCGGCGGCAACTGCAGGCGCGGGCTTTCGACTTTGTATTCTGTCCCGAGAACATATTGCCGCTGGCCTTCCTCGACACCGATGTGCCCGTCTGCCTTTGGACAGATGCGCCCTATATCGCGCAGACGGATGACGATTATCTCAAATACCTCGACCGCAATACCGGAAAGACATGTGCCCTGAACGAACTGCTGCGGCAAGAGAAAGAGGTCCTTGCAGCGTGCACCCTGCCCGCCTTCGCCAGCGAGTGGGCGGTGTCTTCGACACAGCCGTACCGTATCACTCATGCAAAGGCTGTCCCCTGGGGTGGTAGTCTCGAGCCAACCATTTCATTGCACGAAGTCAGCCGGGCGCTTGAGGCGCGCGACCTGCGGCATGTGCATCTCCTATTTCTCGGCGTCAACTGGGAAAGGAAACGCGGTGACTTTTGTGTGGAGATCGTCAAACGTCTGAATGATGCAGGACAACCGGCGACACTGACCATCATCGGCTGCACCCCGGAACTCGATCCGGGCGCACGCGCCCTGTGTGATGTCATAGGTTTTCTTGATCCGCAGGACCCGCAGCAGCGTCGACGGCTGGAATCCGCACTGCTGACATCACATTTCCTTGTTATGCCCTCGGCGATCGAGATGTACGGGGTCGTGTTTTGCGAAGCCTCTTTGCACGGGCTACCGTCGCTCGCCGGTCGGGTCGGCGGCATCTCGACGATCATCCAGGATGGAATCAACGGTGGGCTACTTTCGGCACATGCCAGCCCGCATGAATACGCCGACCGCATCCTGCAGATCATCAGTGAGCCGGCAGGTTACCAACAACTGACAACAAGCACGCTCGCCCACGGGCATGCACAGCTGAAATGGGATGTACGGACATGCGCCTTCCTGGATCAGGTACAGCAAGCCCTCGGTTGAGAACCGAGGGGATCGCTTAAGCAGACCTGGCCTGCCCCAAGATTAGGTAAGAATCTTGATTGCAAAGGACTGACGGTCATGAAGTGCCATCGACGTTTCGGTACTTGAAGGCAATCAATGCGCACCTTCGTTGAAACGACCGTGCAGAAGGCTCGTGAACAAAGATCAGGGCGCCCAATGAAGCATATTGTCTAACAGGCTGTTGAATTTCTCTGCCTGACGGCGAAGATGGCGGCTATTCAGCAAGGACGACAATCCACACGATGCGCGGACCCGATATTTAGCTAGATGCTTTGTTCAGCACGTTGAGTCCAGATGCCCCGGGGGCCGAAAGATCATCCCTTGCGGCCGATCCGCACGATGGTCGATACGGCGTTGAAAAGCCTGGATCGTGATTTCGATGCCTTGTATTCGTCCTTGGGACACGACTCGATTCCAACCGAGAAACTGCTGCGGGCGCAGCTGTTGATGGCGTTCTACACGATCCCCAGTGAGCGTCAGCTGATGGAGCAGGTCAATTTCAACCTGCTGTTCCGCTGGTTCGTCGGTTTCTCGATGGACGACGAGGCCTGGGATCATTCGACGTTCACCAACAACCGCGACCTCCTGTTAAGCGGTGAGGTCGCACACCGTTTCGTCGCGGAAGTCCTGGGTCAGGCGGACCGCGCCGGGCTGTTGTCGAAGAAACGCTTCAGCGTCGACGGCACGCTGATCGAGGCCCTGGCTTCGCTGAAGAGCTACCGGCCGAAAGATGAGGATGGCCCACCCGGCGATGGTATACGCAAACCGTCGGTGGACTTCCACGGCGAGAAGCGCAGCCGGGATACGCACGAATCCAAGACCGACAAAGATGCCCTTTTGTTCAAGAAGACCAAGGGCGTCGCGGCCAAGCTGACTTATCTCGGCCACGTCCTGATGGAGAACCGTAACGGCCTGGTGGTGGATGCGCGAGTGACCCGGGCTACCGGTACCGCCGAACGGCAAGCCGCCATTGACATGGCCGTAGCGCTCAATGGCACGCATCGCGTGACACTGGGCGCGGAAAAAACCTACGACACCCGGGGCTGTGTCGACGAACTGCGCTGCGCCAACGTGACGCCGCACGTCGCCCAGAACAAGAGCAACCGTTCATCGGCCATCGATGGACGCACCACCCGCCAGCCCGGTGTTGTGCAAGCGCATCGAGGAATGCTTTGGTTGGGCCAAGACCGTTGGTGGCCTGCGCAAGAGCCGGCTCGTCAGTCGCGAGAAGCTGGACTTTCAATTTGTCCTGACGATGGCGGCCTTCAACCTGATCCGGATGCGCAATCTGGGAGTGGTGTCGTATTGACGATTCGGGTGTCGAGGGAGTGGTCCGCCTGCAGTACGGTTATTTCAGAGCTGTGGGCGGCGAAGTCGGCTCGCCTTGTGAAAATGAACACCAATTTCGCTCATTCAGGCTGATGACCGAGAATTCACGGCCATTTTCAACACCCTGCTAAGAGCCACGCGCCGCCGCGACTACCGCCTGACCGAGTGACAGACCGCCATCATTCGTCGGCACCTGCGTATGGCTGAGTACCTGCAGGCCCGACGTCGTCAACCCTCGCACCACGGCCTCGAACAATGTCTTGTTCTGCAGCACGCCGCCGGAAAGGGCCACGGTGTCGACCCCGTGCAACAAGGCGAGACTGCGGGCCAGCCCGGCTACCGCATCTGCCAGACCGGCATGAAAACGTGCGGCGATGGCCGACGAAGGCACGCCCTGCTGCAGGTCCGTCAGCAACGCAAGCCACATCGGCGCCGGATCGAGGAGCCAGGGTTCAGCCTGTGTGTTGACGGCAAACGGATACCCCTGCTGCGCTGAAACGTCAGCACCAGACGCGAGGACCTCCAGTTCGATCGCCGCCTGACCCTCATACGCGATCGCTTCGCGGCACACACCCAGCACACCCGCGACCGCATCGAACAGACGCCCGCAGGAGCTGCTGGGTGGCGCATTGACGGCGCGTGCGATCATCGTGCCAAGCAGGTCCAGGGGCTTTCCCTGCCAGTAATCGGCCAGTTCGGTGGCACCAAAATCACGTGTGAAGCGTTCCCAGCCGACGTGGGTGACCAGGTGTGCGTAACTATTGCGCCACGGTTCCAGGATTGCCCGGGCACCCCCGGGCATCGGCGTTGGCGCAAGGTGTGCCACCCGCCGGAAGCCACGATAGTCGGCGAGCAGAAATTCACCACCCCAGATGGTGCCGTCCGTGCCAAACCCCAGCCCGTCCAGCGCGACACCGATCACAGGCCCGGCATCCAGCGCATGACCGCAGTCGGCCAGGACACTGGCGATGTGTGCGAAATGGTGCTGTACCGATATCAGTTCCAGACCCTCCCGTTCGGCCAGGACCTGGCCATAGCGCGTCGAGCGGTAGTCAGGGTGCAGGTCCACCGCCACGACGCGGGGCTGATGCTGGAACAACTGGCGGTACAGATCTACTGTGCGTTCGTAGTCGTCCGCTGTGCGCGCGTCCTCGAGGTCACCCAGGTGCTGCGACAACACTGCCTGCCCGTCCTTGAGCAGACACAGGGTGTTCTTGAGCTCGCCGCCAAGCGCGAGTAACGGGGCAGCCCGCCCGAATCCGGCCGGCAGCACCAGTGGCGACGGCGCATAGCCGCGGGCACGCCGCAGCAGGCGGGGCTGATCATCCATCACGCGCACCACCGAATCATCCACGCGGTTCACGATCTCGCGGTCGTGCAACAGATAGAAGTCCGCTATCCCATCGAGACGCCTTCCCGCGTCGTCGTTCGCGGTGCACTGAGGCTCATCACTGAGATTGCCGCTGGTCATCACCAGCGGCGTGTCCCAGGTTTCAAGCAACAGGTGATGCAACGGGCTGTATGGCAGCATGAAGCCGAGCGTCGCCTGCCCGGGGGCCACATCGGCCGCCAGCATCGATGCCTGGGTCGCCGCCAACAGCACCACAGGTGCTGCGGACGACCTGAGCAGGGTGCGTTCGTGCGGGTCCACACGACAATAGCGATCGATCACCGCGAGATCACGCGCCATCAGGGCGAACGGCTTCCGATAGCGTCGTTTTCGCCACCGCAGCAGGGCAACCGCATCCACATTGCAGGCGTCACACGCCAGGTGAAACCCGCCAATTCCCTTGATCGCGAGGATCCTGCCCTGTCGCATAAGCCGGCTCGCCGTGGCGATGGCGTCCCCGGCGGGATCGGGGGGTACCGACACGCCGAGTGCATCGACCAGCCAGACCCGCGGACCGCATTCAGCGCAGGCGTTCGGCTGCGCATGAAAACGCCGGTCCGCAGGATTGCTGTATTCGTGCTCACAGGCCGGACACATCGGGAAGTCGACCATGCTGGTGTTGGCACGATCGTAGGGGATGCGGTTCACGATGCTGAGCCGCGGGCCACAGTGAGTACAGTTCGTGAAAGGGTAGCGGAAGCGCCGATTGGCCGGATCAAAGATCTCGTCCCGGCACGCGGCGCAGGTTGCCGCGTCGGCCACAATGCCGGTATGCACCTCTCCCCCATCACTGGCCAGGATTCGAAAGCCCGGCGCGGGTTCGAACGTCTCGCCAGAGACCGAGCGTTCCAGCGCATCGATGCGCGCCAGCGGCGGGCACTCGTGCACCAGCCGGGCAACGAAGTCTTCGATCGACCCGGCCTGCCCCTGCAGCCGGATCAGTACACCTGCTCCGTCGTTACGCACGTCACCCGACAGGCCACAATCACGCGCCAGACGCCACACCGTCGGCCGAAAGCCGACACCCTGCACCAGGCCGCGCACGCGTATCGATTCAAAGATCAAGGGAACAGGCATCCTCGATAAATTTGCCTCAGGTACAATTATCGCGCCTATTGCCAGCCGGTTCACAGACAGGCCTTCGAAATGACCTATCCTTACTCTCCGTCACGAAACGGGAGCGAGAACCTTGCGTAAACTCACCATCCTCGGCGCCGCATTGCTTGCAGCGGCCTGTGCACCAGTGCAGCAAAAACCCACACCCGTGGAACCACCCGTGGTTCAGCCGCCACCGCCGCAGCGATTCGACGGACTGGCCGCCCTGGCCCGGCAGGCGCCCCCGGAGCGCGACGGCATCCGCACGCCGTTTCGCTATGACCGCAGCATCAGCGCCACCGAAATCGAGGGCCTGCGCTATTTCTTCTACGAACCCGGCAGGCAACGCAATGTCGTCGGTTTCTCGTTCCTGAATGACGGTTCGCCGACGATCAACCCCGTCGGACTGAAGAAGAAGGGTCCGCGACGCGAATACGCCTTCATGTTTGCCGACCGCGCACGTGAGAACATCCATCTCGCGGTCAATGACGACGTCAAGATCTCCGGCCGATTCAGCCACGACAACATGTTCCGCGAATTGCACTTCTTTCCGCGACGTCAGCTGCCATCGCTCGAGATCGATCACGCCAATGGCCTGCTGAAGGTCACATTGCCGACCGGCGAACCCGTCCTGTTCGACGAACACAGTATGGAACTGGTCGGCGGGGCACTCAAAGAGGCACCGATCGATTTCAACAGCAGTCGCTATGCACGTCACAATCCCGAGGTCAGGTACCAGGGTGAGTACATCGCGATTACGGTCGCCCAGCGTGGCGAGGCGCCGCGTCGTGCCAGTGTCTGGGGGCAGACGAAGCAGGCCGAGGTGTACTACCCGTCGAAGTACAAGAAAGCGTGCAGGATCTCGCCCAAGTACATCTGGGATCAAAAGCCCAAGCCGGGCGACAATGACCCGACACTGAACATGCTGCACCAGACCGATGCGGAATTGTTTGCTGTGATCGAACGGCAATGCGGCTGGGACCTCGCCGCGTTGAAGAAATCGGCACCGCAGCTGGTCAAGGCGTCGGTCGGTGCCGACTCGGTGGCCGAAGGGGTTGCCGCAATCTCTTCGAACGACACTGCGGGCAAAGTCGAACAGACGTTGATCGAGAAGACGGCGGATCGGTTGGCGCGGTAGATCCTGGGGCGGCGCCAGCGGTTATTGCGCCATCCCCGCCCGCAGCGCCTTCAGACGTTCCCCCAGGCTGGCCACGCGTTGCGTGACATCCTGCTTGAACAGCTGCAGCCGCTGGCCCAACGGCGGTGGCATCGACGAAGTTTGCCGGTACACGAAAAAGCCAATGGCGGCGGCGGTGGCGAGAACGGCGATCAGCAACACCACCAGACCAGGCCGCAGACGCTTCCTGTCCCGCACCGCAATCACCGCAGCGGAGGTCGACTGAACATCCTCAGGGCCGGCGTCCTGAGGCGCCGATCGAAGCTGCCATGGCGACCGTGAGGCCTGGTGAAGGCTGATACGCTCTTGCAGACGGTCCATCTCTGCGCGCAATTCGGCAAGTTCTTGTGCGCTCGGCGCGCGGGGCTTCGAGCCGATATCGCGACGCAACACCGGATGCGGTCGAGTCGGGGGCGGATCCCCGGCGAGCAGCACATCCTCGTCATCGCGCACCAGCGTCGCGGCCGCTCGCCCGACAATCCAGGCATCCGGAAACAGGCTTGTTGTTTCAGCAGGGGGGTCTTGGTTGCTCATGAAAGCCCTTGCAGGCATCGCCCGCAGAAAAGGTGGACAGCTGCAATTTAATTTAGAATTTGTTTATTTGCTAATCTTTAGATTCCTGTCGCGAGTGAGGTGGCCCCGGCAGACGTTGCACACGAAACTAATCAATTGCCTGTCAGACACTTATGGAATCTGGCGCCGGGTTGCGCAATGTGCATCAAAGTGGGTACGGAAACACGAGGATAAGAATGTGCTGATGAATTGAGAAAGATCAATGCACCATGCCGGCGCAGTGACCAAACTTCCTTCCAACGCATCACATTCGACATGTGTTGCGTGGGATCTCACTCCTCCTGACTATTGAGTTTACCCGTCGCATTGCGGCGGGTTTTTCTTTTCAGCGCACGGAGCCACCAGCCGGCAGACGTTCAAGCGCCGCGGCCAGGTCGTCGCCCAACTGCGCCAGTACCGCGCTGAGCGTGGCCGCATAGGCGTCGAAATCCGTACCTTCGGACATCTGGCGGTACGACGCCTGTCGAATCATCACCACTTCGCCGCTACGATCGTCGATCAGTGACCAGGCCACATCCAGACTCACCTCCCCGCCAAGGATGCCATCGAAGCGGCGCAGCGCCAGGACGATGCGGTAATCGGTCTCCGCGCTCACCCGGCTCGGGTAGCTGTAGACGTGCTGCGTACCCAGGCGCTGACCAAGGAGCCGTGTCAGCACGCTGGTGATCTCTTCTTCGAGGCGTCCGCCCCAGCGGTTGAATTCGTCCACACTCAGCCGGTTGTCACCCACCCGGGTAACGATCTGCGGCCGATCGAGATATTCGGGCATCTCCACCGGACCCACCGCCACCACCAGGGGCGACGTGGCACTGGACACGGCGCCGTCCTGCGCGCTCAGGGCATAGAACCTCGCCGTGGGCGTGGTGCCACAGCCACTCGACACGGCGAGCGCAACGCAGATCAGCAATGTGGCGACAATTCGTTCGGTCACGGCGAGATGGCCCCTTTTCCGCGGATCAGTGCCTCTGGATGGCGCTCCAGATAATCCGCCATGATGCGGAAAGAACGTGCTGCAGACCCGAACTCCTGCAACGCCCTTTGCGCCTCCGCCTGCAACGGTGAGTTCGGTTTGAGCACCCGCTCCAGGCTGCTCAGTGTGCTGCGTGTCTGTTCCAGTGTCTTGCTGAGTTCGGAGGCGGTCTCGCGGTCGAGGCGCTCGAGCAGACCGTTGGTTGCGTTCATGGTGTCACGCAGGGCCGCCAACGTTGCACTGAGATCCTCACCCATCCGATCCAGCGGCAGCCGCGCGAGACGGGTCAGCAGGCCGCGCAGTTCGTCCAGTGGCGTCGGCACAGTGGGCAGCTCGGGGATGCCGCCCTGTCCCCAGACAATCTCGCGTGACTCGTCGTCGGGGTAGAAATCCAGATCGACATACAGGGCACCGCTGATCAGGTTACCTGTCTTGAGCTGGGCGCGCAGCCCGTTGTGGACCAGGCGGTCCCAAAGTGCCCTGTCGATGTCGCGCGGCTGGGACCCCTTGTCGCCGGCCTCGGGCACTCCGAGGCGGTCGGGCTCGATCGCGATCGTCACCGGGATGTTGGCGGTGCGTCTTTCGGCGTCCAGTTGCAACTGCACATCCAGCACCTCGCCAATACGGATGCCGCGCAACTCCACCGGGGCGCCCGGCAACAGGCCGCGCACCGACCCGGCGAAGGCCAGTTGCCAGGTCTCACGCACGCCGAAGCGGCGCTCGAAAGCCGCACGCTCGTCTGCGTACAGGTGGAATGCCGAACCCTCGTCCGCGGGTGCCCCGGAGTCCGATCCCGATGGGGTGCCGAACGCAATGCCGCCGAGCAACACCGAGGTGAGCGACTGGGTGTCGAGGCGGATACCGCTGGCATCGAGTGACAAGCCAATGCCGGACGCATTCCAGAAGCGGGTATTGGCCCCTACGGCGGCATCGTGCGGCGCATCGACGAACACCTGGATGTCCACGCCGTGAGGCTCCCGCAACTGGTAACCAACCACCCGCCCGGCCTCGATGCCGCGATACAGCAGCGGCGAACCAACGCTCAGCGAACCGAGCGCATCCGCAGTCAGGGTGAACGTCCGCCCCTGCTCGGTGGCGGTCACGATCGGCGGTGTCTCCAGGCCGACAAAGGTGTCCTGTGGGGTGCCCTGGGTCGACAGGTCAACCGCGATGAAGCTGCCGCCGAGCAGGGTACCGAGTCCGGACACCTGGGTCGCCGAAAGCCGTGGACGCGCCACCCAGAACCGGGTGTTGTCATTGAGATAATCGGCAACGCTGCCAGCCAGCCTCGCACGCACCTGCACCCGTCTCAGGTCCGGGCTGAGCTCGATGGCCTCGACCAGACCGACATCGACATCCTTGAAACGCACCCGCGTCTTCCCCGCCTCCAGCCCCTCGGCAGTCTGGAAGCTGATCGTGATGAGGGGCCCCTGTTGGGTCACGGTGTGGTAGCCGAGCCAGGCCGCCGCACAGATCGCGACCAGCGGGATCAGCCATACCAGGGAGATGCGACGACGGTCGTCGACTATCGCCTCTGGCAGCTTATCGTCGGTTGGCAGTGGATTCGACATCGTGTGACAAGTTATCCCAGATCAAACGTGGATCGAAAGTCCTGGCGGCCAGCATCGTCAGGACGACCACGCCGGCAAAAAACACCGCACCCAGACCCGCCTCGATCTCCGCCACCTTGCCGAGGTGAACCAGCGCGACCAGCACGGTGACGACGAACACGTCGACCATCGACCAGCGTCCGACGAACTCGGTAAAACGGTACAGGCGCAATCGATCCATTGGCCGGGCCTGCACGTGCACTTGCACAGAGACCAGCAGCAGCACCAGGATCGCAATCTTTACCAGTGGGATCAGCACACTGGCAACGAACACGATCAATGCCAGAGGCCACATGCCGTGCGCCAGCAGGTATTCCGCCCCGCTCCATATCGTGTCCGAGCGCATTTGCCCGAATTGGGTCACATGCATGATCGGCAGCAGGTTTGCCGGCAGGTAAAGCATCGCCGCCGCCACCAGAAAGGCCCAGGTACGTGACAGGCTGCGTGGTATGCGGCCATGCAATGGCGCGTCGCAGCGCGGACAGCGCAGGTACAGGGCCCCCTCCGGCGGCCGGCTGACGAGGCCACAGACATGGCAGGCGATGAGGCCGCGTGCGCTGGCGGTGACCGTCGGGCGACTCATGCGATCAGGTCCCACAGGCGGTGTGGATGGACCTGGGTCGCCGCTGCGGCGAGCACGATGACAAGCAGACCGAGCGACCAGGCGGCCGGTCCGGCGACAATGGTCGCCTGCTCGGCCAGCTTTACACTCGCGACCAGCACACCGAGCAGAAAGATCTCGAGCATGCTCCACGGGATGATCGCCTGGGTCAGGCGCAGCGCCGCGACGAAGGCGGGCGGTCGACGTCCCAGTGACAGCGGAAGGTACAGATAAATCAGCAGCGTGATATGCAGCGCGGGGGCGATGACCGTCGTGAACAAGACGGTGCTCGCCAGGACCGGCATGCCCTGCGCATACAGCTCCCGGATGCCTGCCAACAGATAGGTGCTGTCACGCTGCCCCTGCAGGCCGAAGTCCATCAGCGGGTAGACATTGCTCAGCACGAAAAGTACCAGTGCGGTGAAGCCCAGCGCCAGCGGCGTGCTCACGACATCCCTGCCCTGGTGATGCAGAACACAGCCACAGCGGCGGCAGCGCACCCGCCCGCGCGCACGATCCGCGGGCAGGCGCTGCAACAGGTCGCACTCGTGACAGGCGACCAGGTCGTGATGATGCGGCAGGGCATTGGCCATAACGGCCCGAGACTAGCAGACCGCCGCAACCACTGCCCGGTGAAATCAGGCGATACCGACCTGGTCGGACAGATACACGTCCTGAATCGCGTTGAGCAGGCGAACGCCCTCCTCCATCGGCTTCTGGAATGCCTTGCGGCCGGAGATCAGCCCCATGCCGCCGGCACGCTTGTTGATCACCGCGGTGCGCACAGCCTGATGCAGATCATCCTGGCCCGAGGGACCACCGGAGTTGATCATGCCGATCCGTCCCATGTAGCAGTTCGCCACCTGGTAACGCACCAGGTCGATTGGGTGGTCGCTGGTCAGGTCGTCGTACACCCTGGGATGGGTCTTGCCGAAACCGATCGCCTTGTATCCACCGTTACAGGTGGCTTGTTTCTGCTTGACGATATCGGCCTCGATGGTCACCGCCAGGTGGTTGGCCTGGCCGGTCAGGTCTGCCGCTTCATGGTAATCGACACCGTCCTTCTTGAATGCGTTGTTGCGCAGGTAGGCCCACAGCACTGTCACCATACCGAGCTCGTGTGCCCGCGCAAACGCCTCGCTGATCTCTATGATCTGCCGCCGCGATTCCGGTGCCCCGAAATAGATGGTCGCGCCCACCGCCACTGCACCCATGTCGAACGCCTGATCAACACTGGCGAACAGCGTCTGGTCGAATTCGTTCGGATATGTCAGAAGCTCGTTGTGATTGAGCTTTACCAGAAACGGGATCTTGTGCGCATAGCGGCGTCCGATCGAGCCGAGGACGCCGAGTGTCGATGCCACCGCATTGCACCCGCCGGCCATCGCCAGCTGGATGATATTCTCGGGGTCGAAATAGATTGGGTTGGGCGCGAACGAGGCACCGCCGGCATGCTCCACACCCTGATCCACAGGCAGGATCGACAGGTAACCCGTACCGCCGAGCCGGCCGTGATCGAACAGGGTCTGCAGACCCCGCAGCACGCCGGGTTTGCGATCGGATTGCGCCGTGACGCGATCGACGAAATCCGGCCCCGGCAGGTGGATCAGGTCGCGTGGGATCGTGGCGCACCGGTGGTCAAGGAGGAATTCCGCCTCTTCACCCAGCACATGCAGAATATCAGTCATCATTTTTCCCTCCGGTAACGGTTAGACAACAGCTTAGGCCGCCGCCGGCGTCAGGCGGATGAAAAAGTGGGTGCGACATAATAAAGATTCGCTCGGCCTGGCAAAGCCAGCCACAATATGCCTCAAGAAATCCATGTGGATTCGCCAGCTTATCCGTTTCGCATCGCAATGCCTGCGGGCATTGCGACAGAAACTGTGAACTGCACTGGCTGCCGGTCACTGCGTAACCGGCAGCCAATCAATCGACGTGTCATTCCTTTGCGCTCAGGAAGCGGGTTTAGCTGCCTCGGCCGGTACAGCGGGCGCAGGCTCGGCGGGCGCTGGGGCGACCTCCGTGGAGGCCTGTTCAGCCTTGTTCCGCAACTGGTCCCACCACTCGCCGAGATAACCCTTCTGCCACAGCGCACCGAGCACGACGAACACGATCACCAGGAACAGGTAGAACTTCCACGGGCGCTTCTTATCAGCGAACGGATCGCGCATCGAGCGCTGCGCACCACGCGGCAGTTCAGCCGTGCCGGTGAGTGTCGAGCCAAACGGAATGTTGATGCGCGCCGCGGTATTCACCGCCCAGCCATTGGCGTCGAGGATCGGGCCGAGGTTGCGCTGACGCAGCTTCATGTACGCCATGATCATCGACGGACCGGAAACCAGCAGCATCAGGCCACCGATTGCCAGAGGCATCTCCCACCATGACAGACTGAGAAAGCCGGTGAGTACCGCTGCCAGCGCGGTCCCGATGGCGCCGACAGCCAGGCCGATAGCGGCGAAAATACCGGCAAACTTGCCGATATCGAACGGTGCCGCCGCCTTCCCGTCCTGTGCCTTGGCCGAGAGATCACCGACGCCCTTCGCTGCGCTGTCCTCTACCGCTTTGTCCTGTGCGCCGGCAAATTTCTCGATCTGTTGCGAGATCATGCGACCGATACGCTTGTACGGCGACCAGAACGCCTGCGAGATGCTGATCGGGTGCTCGATGACCTTGATGATCGTGGCATCCCAGTCGGCACCTGTGCGGTCGTAGAACACACCGTTGCGCCCAACCATCAGATTGTCGGCATCACCACCGGTGAAAGCCGCCGCAATGGTCATCTTTTCCTGACCGCCGCGGCGTCGGCAGTCGCAGTACGCCAGGTAAGTCTGGCTGCGGGTCGCCAGGGCGCTGTGAGCCGCCACGTCCGATACGACGACACACAGCTCGCAGCTGCGGCCGTCCAGGTACAGGGTGCCCGCCTGAAAGATCGCCTTGTGCTCAGCGGAATAAAAATCGCGCAGTGACACAAAGTTGTGCAACAGGGTGTCGAGATGTTGATAGTAATGCACCAGCCGGTCGACCGATGCGATCGCGTCCGCCACACCGGACAGCTCCTTGTCCTGGGCGATCAGCGCGGAAAGCGCGGCATGCATGTCACCGGCAGCCAGCTCCTTCACCCTTGCGGCACCGAGCGCCGCCACGGCATCTCCGCGGTGACGCGCACGCCATGCCGAGTGGGCAGCGAAACGACTGCTGATGTCATCCCATTGCGCCGCAGTCAGCTCGCTGACATTGCCCAGCAGCGGTAGCGCGACCTGGTCGCGAAACGCGGCCAGTGCAGCCGACCAGCCCGGATTGAGCTGCTGGTCCAGCGACAGCGGCCGATCCGCTTCCACGCGCGCCAACGGGAATGCCGCGAGTTCCTCGGTGGCCGACGACAACGTCATGTGCGCCAGCGCGGTGTAATCCGCCTCCCCGGGGTTGAGGAAGGACTCTGCCTTTGCGTCAAAGGCAACCAGGCGGGCGCGCGTGAAGTAGTCGTTGATCTTGGCCTCGACTGCTTCGTAGACCGACGCCGCTGGCTCGGTCGCATCACCCAGCGGGCGCACATTGGCGGCATCCGCCTCGGCCTCCGCCCACCATTCGGAATACGCTGTCACTTCGGCAAAGAACCTGTCCAGCAGGTCCTGGTCGATGCCCTCGGCACCGCTGCGGTCCGGCACCGAGCCGACACACGCAATGACGTCCTCGATCACCTTGGCCATGTCCGCGTCTTCGGCGGACCCGACCGGGACCACGCCGTCGCCGTTGAAGCGGGTCTCGGCAAAGATCTTGTTGGTATCGGCCGTCTCCGCCGCCGTGATCACAGCGGCATCGGCGTTACCGAGGTTTTCAAGGATCCGTCTCGCGGAGGCCAGCAACTGCCTGCCCTCGTCGCCACTGTCGTCGATCGACGCCAGCGGCAGTCCCCGGGTGCGTTCGAACAACTCATTCGGGTCCTTCAGCACGCTGCATACCCATTCGACTGCCGCTAGCACCTCGGGGACACGGATCCGCCCGTCGCCATCCGTATCGAGCAACGCCAGCGTGTGCCGGTCGAACTCAACCCCTGTGGTCGGACAGCTGAGTGCTGCCCACAGTTTCTGGTTGAGCTCCGGGAGGTGGAGAATATCCTCCGCAGAATCGATGACCACCTGATCAAAACCGCCCAACTGGTTGAAGCGCCAGCGGTGTCCGTCGGTGCGCGAGTTTGACGCCATGGATTTTCCCTCTCGGTTATTTTTTGTATCAGTGGAATTCGCCGCGACGCCTCTCCGGCGCCCGGGCGTGTGAATCACTAACGGCCATGGCCGTTTCCCTCTCTCCTTACTCTCTCCCGGAGGAGGGTGTCGCAAAAGTGTGTCTCCTTCTCCCACCGGGAGAAGGCCGGGATGAGGGGGTCTTGTAAACTCATGGCGTTGACCATTCAAATCCCCTCACCCCAACCCTCTCCCAGATGGGAGAGGGGGCTTTTACAACACCCCCGGAGGCAGAGAGAGACGCAGGCCCACTTCGCGAGTTTCTCGTCAAAGGAGCAGCGCATCGTGACTTTGCCGTGTCCGGGAAGAAAATTCCATGACACGGTGCCAAAAAATGCGTGCTGCGCCGGGCGGGCAATCCCTCAGACCGCGAACCAACGCCCACCGGCACCGATCGCGATCGTAAGCAGTCCGATCAGGGTATTGATCCCCACCAGCATACGGATTTGCGCGAGGCTCTTGCCGCCGGCCGGCCAGTCCTGTGCCGCAACGGACCGCTTCAGCCGTGCATAGGGGGCGAAATACACATGAAAAAAAATCAGCATCATCAGTATGCCCAGCGCCAGCATCACATGGACATAGAGACCTACGTGAGCCATCCCGCGATACCAGCCGAAGATCATCCACAACCCTGTCGCCAGGATCGCCACGATGGCAGACCAGACCCACGGAAAAAAGCCGGCAAAAACACCGGACCACAAGGTCAGGCGGGCCGGCGGCTCCAGCTGGCTGGCCGCTACCGGCCGCAGGATCACATAGGCGAAAAACATCCCGCCAACCCAGATCACTACGGCAACAACATGCAGCAGCATTGCAAATCCCATCATCTCAACGACTCCGAAATGGCTATGAACATGCTCATTCTACGCGGCGAACAGGGTAATCAGACAGCCACACCGTGTGCGGTTTAAGATTGGCGCATCGCGTCATCCAGGTACGGAACATGGACAACAGCAAACATCACGTCGCAGTGCTCGGTGCCAGCCCGAAGCCGGCACGCTACGCGAACCAGTGCATTCGCCTGCTGCAGCAACACGGTTACCGCGTCACCCCTATACACCCGCGGTTCGACGACATCGAAGACCTTCCGGTGGCACACAGCGTCGACGCGATCACCGATCCGGTCGACACACTGACCCTGTATGTAGGACCTCAACTGCTCGAACCGCAGGCCGAGGCGATTGTCCGCCTGAGGCCGGGCCGGGTCATCTTCAACCCCGGCACCGAGACGCCGGCAGTGCAGAAGCGACTGGAGGCCGCGGGCATCGAATGGTTCGAGGCGTGCACCCTGGTCATGCTCAGGACCAACCAGTTCTGACCGGTGTTCCTCGGTCTCACACTGATCCTCGGCGCCCTGCTGTGGGCGCGCGACATCCGTCGCCGCGCACGCTCCGGAACATCGGGCATCCGTGGACCGCTGATCATGGGCGGGGTCGGTGCGGCGGTGTTCCTGTTCTACCTGTGGGTGGTCACCAGCGGGGCACTTGGCGAATGAGCCGCTATCGCCCGGCGGCGCCGGCAAAGTCTGCCTACATCACGCGTGGCGGCTGGGATGCGCTGCATAGCGAGCAGGAGGCCTTGTGGAAGAAGCGCCGCGAGGTGGTTGGCCATCTGGCCGCCGCCGCGGCCGAGGGCGATCGCTCGGAGAACGCCGAATACATCTACCGCAAGAAGCAGCTGCGCGAACTCGACCGCCGCATCCGCTATCTGCAAAAACGTCTGCCGGAACTGAAGATCGTCGACCGCCAGCCAGACGGCACAGAACAGGTATTTTTCGGCGCCTGGATAACACTGGAAACAGCATCCGGCAATGAAACCGTCTACCGCATCGTCGGCGCAGACGAATTCGACCCGAAACGCAACTGGATCAGCGTCGATTCGCCAATGGCGCGTGCACTGCTCAAGCGCCGGGTGGAGGACGAGGTTTCCGTCGAGACGCCGGGCGGACGGGTGGACATGATCATCCTTGCGATCGACTACAACTCACCTGCCAACCCCTGACGCGCGGAGTGGTCGAACCCAAGGCGTCAGCGAATCCAGCCGAATGCCGCCGCCACCAGGTAGGCGACACTGAACAGCACCAGACCCGCACTCCACACCTGCAGCCACAGCACCCGTCCCCTGCGCCCCAGCCACAGCAGGGCGAGGCCGATGATCAGCGCCAGCGCAACGGTGAAATTCAGCATGAAATGCAACCCGCTGCTCTGCGAGTAGATCTGCATCTCCTGCGCCGGCGGCACACCTTCGGATGCCTCATAGCGCATCAGATCAGCTCCACATCGGTCATCACCTCGACCAGGGACGGACCTTCGTAGGCGATGGCCCGTTTCAAAGCGCCATGCAACTCATCCGGGTGGTCGACACGTATGCCGAGACCACCGCAGCTCTTGGCAAAGGCAGCGAAATCCGGATTGCGCAACGCGGTCTGCCACACCGGCCAATGGCCCGCACGCTGCTCCTTGCTGATCTTGCCGAGTTCGCCGTTGTTGAGCAGCACGTGGGTGATCGCCATGCCGTATTGCACCGCCGTAGTGAACTCGGCCATGTACTGGCCAAAACCACCGTCTCCGCCGACCGAGACCACCTTGCGACCACGGAAATCCACCTGCGCACGGGTTGCCGCCCAGGCGCCCATCGCCGCCGGAAAGGCGAATCCGATCGAGCCCAGGTAACCGGACATCAATATGCGCTGGCCGCGGCACTCGAAGTAGCGCCCGAACGAATAGGTGTTGTTGCCGACGTCGACCGCAATCACCGCATCGGCGGGCACCTCCGCGGACAGGGCCTCGAACAGCGTGGCCGAATTGATCCCCGCGCCACGATCGCGCTCACGACGTGCAGCCTTCTCGTCGCGCCAGATGCGCCAACGCTCCGCCAACGCCGGCACCTGGTCCACAGTGCCTGTATCCTCCGGCAGTGCTCGCCACAGCCACTCGGCGGTCAGCCCGATCTCGCCCAGCACCGGCAGGTCGACCGGGTGGAACTTGCCCAGCGTCATCGCATCGAAATCCACCTGGATGATCGGTTTTTTGGCACTGATCCCGGTATGGTTGGCAAAGCTCGCACCCAGCACAAGCAACAGGTCGCTCTCGTTCATACACCAGCTGGCCACCGGGGTGCCGCTGCGACCGAGCACCCCGGCCGCCAGCGGATGATCGTCCGCGACCTGCCCTTTCGCCTTGAAGGTGGTCAGCACCGGAGCCTTGAGTTTGTGCGCCAGCTTCAGGACGTGCTCCATGGCTTCCAGGGCACCGTACCCGACGATGATGACCGGCCGTTTGGCGTCCTTCAGGCGCTGCAGCGCGTCGGCCAGGCAGTCGATCGCCGGCAACATGCGACGGTCGCCGAGCCGGCCGTCCGGCGTTCCGGCCTTTGTCTGCTCATCGACGGGCAGCGTCTGCACCTCGTCCGGGAAGATCAGGTGCGCCACGTCGCGCTCGACGATCGCGGTCTTGCACGCCAGATTCATCAACTCGACCGGATTCGAGTCACGCAGAACAGTCTGGCTGAATCGTGCCACCGGCGCATAGGCGCTGGCCAGGTCGATCTCCTGGAACGCACCGGGCCCAAGCACCTGGGTGTTCACCTGCCCGGTCAGCGCCAGAACCGGCGCGCGGTCGACCTTGGCGTCCCAAAGCCCGGTCAGCATATTGGTCGCACCAGGTCCCGCGATACTCATACAGGCCGCTGGCTTTCCCGTCAGCTTGGCGTAACCTGACGCGGCAAAGGCCGCCGCCCCTTCATGACGAATGCCAATGTACTGCAGCCTGCCATTCTCCTCCTGCAGGCGCAGGGCGTCGCCCAGGCCGAGATTGGAATGCCCGACCATGCCGAACACATGGGTCACACCCCAATTGACCATGGTCTGGGCCACCATGTCGCTGAGCGTCGGAGTGTGGCGCGTCGATTCCCGTACCGCGACATAGATGCCGTCATCGCGCCGCTCGACCGGGTAGGTCTTGACCCCATCGTCATGCGCGCCGGGTGAGCGGCCGCTGAGCGGATCGAAATCCCAACCGTGCCACGGGCAACGCAGCCAGCAGTCGCGATCGCCGTCGTTGCACTCGATGCTGCCCTCCGCCAATGGCCCACCCTGGTGCGGGCAGGCATTGTCCAGTGCACCGACCTGACCGCGGTGAAATGTCAGCGCGATGCTCTGACTGCCAGCCTGCACCGCACGCACCTCGCGTTCACGCAACTCATCCGGCTCGGCAACCTTGTACCAAACCGTCCGCAAGCCATCCTGGGCATCGAGCTCATCCTGGGTCACCTGCTTGTGCGCACCGTCGCACAAAGGCGGACTGGCGGTGCGTTTGCATTGGCAGAAGAAATAACGATCGTCCTTGTCGGCAGTGAATTCCACTGGCAGAAACTCAGTGCCCTCGTGCGAACCGTCACAGAAGGGCTGGGTCTTCGAGCGTCCACAGCTGCACCACCACACGGTCTCACCGGCTTTCAACGCAACTGCCTTGGGCTTGGTATCCGCGATATAGGGTTTGGGCATGGGCGGCCTCCCGGAGGCGATGACGTGAATCAGTGGATGAACAGCTCGTACAGCGTCAGCACGATCTCTACCACGATCAGTATTACGATATACCACTCCACCCGCAGGGTGCGCTGTGCCTGTACCAGGTCGAGAAGGGTCTCCGCCGTGGTGCTGATCAGGTTCAGTTTCCGTTCCAGTGCGCCGCGCCTCTCACGGATCTCGAACTCCTGTTCCAGGCGCAGGAACAACCGCTCGCGTTCGGGGTGGTCCCAGATGAGGTCCGGCTTTTCGCCGATCTCCGCACGACCGACCATCCGGTGCTGCACACGCAGCATCTCGCCGATATCCGCCACCAGGCCATGCAGCTGACGGATCCGGTGCCTGCCGCTGCTCAGTTGCTCGGCCAGTGGCTCCACGCGATCGAAGCTGGAAGCGACCAGGCGTTCGTGATGATCCAGGGTCACGCTCTTGGCCAAAACGTCAGCCACCACCTGCAGGCAGGCAAGTTCATCAGTATCGAGTTGCAGCACGCCATCCAGCAGCAACCCCGGGTTGCCCGGAGCGACCACGAATTCCAGGGTCTCGAATTCGCCATGGTCGACCGGCTCCGTGACCAGTTCGCGCAGGCCTGCGACAAACGCCGTCTGCCCGATGGCGGCCACATCGAAGAACACCACTACGCCGAACCGGAAGATGACGGCGATCCCGCCACCGGCGACTTCGACCGCCACCGGTGCGCTGGAGAGCAAAGGGGTCTGCATCAGCGGCCGCAGATTGATACGACGCCCCACCAGCAGGGCATGCGCGAAGCGAGTGGCGTTGGACTGCGACATGGGATGGACCGTAGGAAAATGCGAATTGAACCAGCGAAGACTTTAGGCCGAATCTGCGACACTCTCAATCTCGACGACGATGCCTTGAAACCCCTTGCGCCACGCCGTTTTCTATCCCCTAATAAAACCCTGTTCCATGCTTGCCTCAGGCTACCCCTTTACCGGTGCATATTCGCGCGGCCCATCCCTCTGACCTCGACGCACTGGTCGCCCTGGAAAATCGCTGTTTTGAAGGCGATCGCATCAGTCGGCGTCAGTTCCGTCACCTGCTGCACAAGGCCCATGCCGCGCTATTCATAGCTGAACAGCATGACGAGCTGATCGGCAGCCTGGTGCTGCTGTTCAGTCGGGGCACCTCCACGGCCCGCCTGTACTCCATCGCCGTCGCCGAGACGGCCCGTGGCAAGGGGGTCGCACGTGCACTGGTGGAGCGCGCCGAGACCGAGGCATGGCGCGAGGAACGGGCACTGATGCGGTTGGAGATCCGCAAGGACAACCTATCTTCGATCGGCATGTTCGAGGCCCTGGGCTACCGGCGTTTCGGGTCGCTCAGTGGTTACTACGCCGACCAGATGGACGCTTGGCGCTACGAGAAGGCCCTGGACAATCGTCTCAAGCCGCGCCTCGAACGCGTGCCCTGGTACGAGCAGACACTGGAGTTCACCTGCGGCCCCGCGTGCCTGATCATGGCGATGCAGACGCTGGACCCGACGATGCAGCCCAGCCGCAGCCTTGAACTGAAGCTGTGGCGCGAGGCCACGACCATCTTCATGACCTCGGGGCTGGGCGGGTGTGGTCCTTACGGCCTCGCGCTGGCGGTGCACCGGCGTGGCTTTGATGCCGAGATATGGGTCAACGATCCCGGTGTACAGATGATCGATTCGGTGCGCAGTGCGGAAAAGAAAGAAGTGATGGCGTTGGTGCAGGCCGACATGGAGGCCGAGATACGCGAAATCGGCATCCCTGTGAATTTCGATGTGCTCGACGATGCCGCACTGGAGGCGGCATTCGACCGCGGCGCTGTGCCCGTTGTGTTGATCAGTTCCTGGCAGATCTACAACGAGAAGTCACCACACTGGGTGGTAGTCAGTGGATTCGATGAACACTTCGTGTATGTGAACGATCCGTTCGTCGATTATGACGAGGGCGAGACAGCGATCGACTCGGTAAACATGCCCATCGGCCGCACCCAATTTCAACAGATGGCGCGTTACGGCCGCAAAGGCCTGCAATCGGTCGTACTGATCACCCGGAGGACAGACACATGAGTGAGCACGTGATTCTTGTCGACAGCCTCGCGCAATGGAAGAAGGACTTCCCCGACTATTCCGTGATCGAGGTGCGCGACTACCTGGTCGATCCGGCCTGGTCGAACCGGCGCAACCTGCGGGTGCTCAACCTGTGTCGCGACACCGACTATCACAGCCCCGGCTACTACGCGTCTTTGCTGGCCGAGGCACGCGGTCACAAGGTCATCCCCTCGGTACGCACGCTGCAGGACCTTAGCCGCAAGGCGCTTTACAGCACCGAACTCGACGACCTCGACAGGCGCGTCGAGAAGCTGTTTCGCGACCAGCCTGCCGAGATCACGCGCTTCGAGGTGCTGGTGTGCTTCGGTGAATGCGAGGCACATGCGCTGCGGCACCTCGGGCGCGCGCTGTTTGAGATGTTCCGCGCGCCGCTGATCAAGGTCGAACTCAAGCGATCGAAGGTATGGCACATCACCGGCATACGCAGCGTGGGGCTGAAGGCATTGCGCCGCAGCCAGGAAGCGATGTTCTTCGATGCGATGGCCGGTTATCTGCGCCGCCCATGGCGTTCGGCGCGCGGGCGACGCAATATGCGTTACGATCTTGCGATCCTGATCGACCCCGATGGCAAGTTCGCGCCTTCCAACCGGCGGGCGCTGGCGCAGTTCATCCGTGCGGCACGCGCCGAAGGCATCGACACCGAGTTGATCACATCGCGTGACTTCGGTCGCATTGCGGAGTTCGACGCGCTGTTCATCCGCGAGACCACCAACGTCAATCACTACACCTACCGGTTTGCGCGCCGCGCCGCGTCGGAAGGCCTGGTGGTGATCGATGACCCGGACTCGATCCTGCGCTGCACCAACAAGATATACCTTGCCGAACTGCTCAGCAGGCACAAGGTGGCGACGCCGGCGAGTGTGATCGTCAGCCGCGAGGAACTCGATCGTGCGGAGCAGCAGCTCGGCTATCCGATGGTACTGAAGATGCCGGACGGCGCCTGGTCGACCGGGGTATTCAAGGTCAAGGACCGCGCCGAGTTCGAAGCCAGGGCGGAACAGCTGTTCCGCGATTCGGAACTGATCCTCGCACAGGCCTACACCTACACCGATTTCGACTGGCGTGTCGGCATACTCAATGGCGAGGTGCTGTACGTCTGCCGTTATTACATGTCGCGCGGACACTGGCAGATCGTCGATCACTCCAAGGGCAAACCGCGCGAAGGCGCCTTCGATACGCTGCCGCTCGACGAGGCGCCGAAGGCCGTGGTGCAGACCGCGCTCAAGGCGGCCAATGCGATCGGCAACGGACTGTACGGCGTCGACCTGAAGCAGACCGGCCGCAAAGTATTGGTCATCGAGGTCAACGACAACCCGAACATCGATGGCGGTGTCGAGGACAAGGTCGCGGGCGCTGCACTGTACCAGCGCATCATGCGCGAGTTTCTGCGCCGCCTCGAGGCACGGGGGCGCTAGCGTCCCGACGGATGGATCGCCCGCAGCTCAATCGATGCAGTTGCGGATGACGCAGCATCGCGCCGATATCGGCGGTCTCGATCAACTCGACCCCAAGGGCACCGTAGGTGATGGCAAGTTCGGGATCGGTGATGTCATACAGCATCCAGCGCTCAAACTCGACCCAGGGTCTTTCTCCGGGCGGGAGCTTGCGGTAGTTGCACACCATGAGGTCGGGTCGAAGCTCGAGCGCACGCCGGTGGTGGACGGCGTCGTAGTCACGCAGGACCCAACCGGTAGCGAGCGCGCCTTGCTGCCGCACATAGGCGATTGCGGCATGGTCGAATGAGATCACGATGCATTGCTCTGCGCAGGGCTGCAGTTGCGCCAGCAGACGTGCCATCACCGGCTGCACACCCCAATACGCAAGGCTCTGTTCCTTGATTTCGACCAGTACCACAGCACGCGGATAACCCCGTATCAGATCCAGCACCTGTCGCAACAGCGGCACTGGCTGCGGGCAGAAAGCCTCACCGAAGCGCGCGGGCTCGTGCACACTGAGCGTCGCACACAGCGCGGTATCCGCGGAATACACCGACATATCCTGACCCGCAGTGCGCAGAAAGTTGTCATCGTGCAGCACCACGAACTCACCGTCAGCATTCATCTGGACGTCGCATTCGACATAGCAGGCGCCGGATTCGAGCGCTGCACGCAGACCGACCAGGGTGTTTTCAGGGTAGCGCGCCATCAATCCGCGGTGCGCCACCAGTCGCGGTATCGCCATGATCCGAATCGATCCACAAGAGCCGGGGCCGACAGATTACCGGTATCGCTGCCCGCGGGCGCGGGCTTTCGTGCCCCGGCGGCTAAGGGGTCGCGCCGTCCCTTGTCTCCACGTCGGTACTTGCCGCCTCCCAGGCGCAGATCGCCATCTTGCGCCCGCCGCCCCAGTGATAGCTGCCGAACTCGCCGGATTCACGCAGCACGCGGTGACACGGGATCAGAAAGGCGACCGGGTTGCGTGCGACCGCACTGCCCACAGACCTGGCCGCGCGCGGCCTGCCCAGGTGCGCGGCCAGCTGGCTGTAGCTGAGCATCCCGGCGAACGGCACTCGCAACAGCGCACGCCATACCTGGATCTGGAAATTCGTCCCACTGACCCACAGGGTGAGGCCGTCCGCTGCACGGTCGACCGGGCGGGCAAACACGCGCTTCAGCAACGCGCCTGCACCGGGATCGTCGCGCACCAGGTCGGCACCCGGCCATTCGCGAATCAGGCCGGCATCAAGGTCGCCGGCGTCGTCATCAACGAATACCAGATGGCAGATGCCCCGCGCGGTGTACGCGATATGCGCCAGGCCGAATGGTGATACGCCTATCCCATGGCGAATCTCGATACCCGACGCAACGGCCTTGAACTCCCCCGGCGACATGGCCTCCATGTTGACGAACAGGTCGTGCAGCCTGCCCGGCCCCGACATGCCGCTTGCCAGCGATAGGTGAAGCATATCACCGGTCCTGGCCATGCATTGCTTGGCATACTCGACGCTGAGGTACTGCTGGAAGCGCTTCGGACTGATGCCGACCCAGCGGCTGAACAGGCGCTGGGTGTGCGATGGACTCAGCCCAAGGTG